>Ga0224506_10000443_pt1 | contig 35513 bp, 41 predicted proteins | sample SF_Jan12_sed_USG_2_FD_169108 | JGI IMG/M metagenome (GOLD analysis project Ga0224506, IMG submission 169108) | Sediment microbial communities from San Francisco Bay, California, United States - SF_Jan12_sed_USGS_8_1 | ecosystem: Environmental > Aquatic > Marine > Sediment | place: USA... | reverse complement strand
GCCCTTTCCCCGTTAACAAGAGATCTGTAACTCCCACGACCTCTTTGACGATAGCTCCTTCCGGCTTCTCTCCTCGCCCAAGATACCGCAGCTTATCCAGAAACTCCTCATTCGCCAGCCCTGTCATCCCCAAATAGTTAAACCTATTTGTAGCAGATTAAACGGTTTTTCAAGGATTTTCTACGAGTCTAAATGACACGCAACCGTATGCTTAGGCTTAGCGAGAAGCAGCTCAGGCTTTTTTTCTCTGCATATCGGCTTAGCCTGCGGACATCTGGGATGGAAACGACAGCCCGAAGGAGGGTTGATTGGACTCGGCACCTCCCCAGGCAGAATGATTTTCATACTTTTTGCTTTTGGGTCGGGAATTGGAACAGCTTGAACTAAAGCTGTAGTGTAAGGATGGAGAGGCTCTTTGAAAAGCTCATCGGTATCTGCGAGTTCAACTATTTCGCCTAAATACATGACTGCCACCCTATGGCTGATCTGTCTAACAGAACTCAAATCGTGCGATATGTACAGATAAGTAAGTCCCACTCTCTCCTGAAGTTCTCCCAGCAAATTGAGGATCTGAGCCCTGATAGATACGTCTAATGAAGAAACAGGTTCATCAGCGATTAAGAATTCAGGTTCAACGGCTAATGCCCGGGCTATACATATTCTTTGTCTTTGCCCCCCACTGAACTCATGGGGGTACCTCTCCGCATGATATTCCTCTAGTCCCACAAGCTCAAGAAGTTCGTAAACTTTCTCTTTCCACTGGCTCTTAGGTATGTGTTTATGTATGATAAATGGTTCAGAGATAATATCGAAGACGGTCATTCGAGGGTCTAATGAGCCGTAGGGATTTTGGAAAATTAGTTGCATTTTCCTCCGTAATTTTAGTTTTTCCTCTTTGTTGGCGGATTGAAATTTCTCAAAGATGTTTTCTCCGTCAAAAAAAACTTCTCCAGATGTGGGGTCTATCAAGTTTAGTATTAATCGTGCAGTGGTGGTTTTTCCACATCCGCTTTCTCCAACTAGGCCAAATGTTTCTTTTCTTTTGATATTGAAGTCGATATTGTCGACGGCGTGTACAATGCCAACTTGTTTTTTTAGTAAGACGCCTCTAGAGTATATGGGAAAGTACTTAACCAGGTCTTTAACTTCTATCAGGTCTCTGCTAGTCAGTGGCTTCTTTCTCCCTTTAAGCTGATGTTTCGCCATTCATGGCAGGCAACAAAATGTTCTGGTTCTATCTCCTCCAAGACGGGAATATCCTCTTTGCAGGTCTGTGTGGCGTAATTGCAACGAGGATGGAAACGACAGCCCGTAGGAGGTTCAATGAGATTAGGGATGTTCCCGGGAATAACTCGCAGAGTTTTTCTCCTATCCAGCCTGGGGACAGCGGCAAGTAAGGCTTCTGTGTACGGGTGTCTAGGGCGTTCAAAAAGGTCATAAGTTTTGGCGATTTCACATACGCGTCCAGCGTATAGGACCACGACCCTAGTTGTCATTTTGGCTATAATTCCCATATCATGGGTTATCATGACAAGGGACATTCCAAACCTTTTTTTCAGGTCGTTCAAAAGATCCAGTACCTGAGCTTGAATCGTAACGTCTAGGTTTGTGGTGGGCTCATCGGCGAATAAGAGTGTTGGTTCAAGGGCTAGGGCCCTAGCGATGGCTACTCGTTGTTTCATACCGCCGCTGAACTGGTGAGGATACTCGCGCATTCTTGTCTCTGCATCAGGGAGTTCAACCGTTTCTAGAAGTTCAATTAGCTTTTTTCTAGCTTCCTTTTTAGGTATGTTTTGGTGAGCGATTATAACGTCTCTTAGTTGAGTCTCAACATTGTATACTGGATTTAATGATGATGAGGGGTCTTGAAAAATGATGGCAATTTCACTTCCTCGTATTCTCCGCATTTCTTTTTCGGTCTTTTTGAAAAGATCGTCACCATTGAATTCAACTTTTCCATCAATGATCCTGCCAGGTTTTGGAACTATTCTGAGCACAGATAGAGCTGTTACTGTTTTTCCAGATCCTGATTCACCTACGAGTCCTAGGGATTCACCTTTTTTGAGGTTGAAAGAGATGCCATCAACAGCCTTGACTATTCCAGCTTCGGTAAAGAAGTATGTTTTTAATCCTTCAATGTTCAGTGTGGTCTCCGTCATTTTGTATTCACTTCCTTACTCTCTTAGTCTTGGGTTTAAGGCATCGGATAAGCCGTCACCTAGCAGGTTGAAACCGAATACGGTTAGTAGAATGGCTATACCTGGGAAGATTTCTGCCCACCAAACGGTTCTCATCTCGGAGAAGTTTTCTTGAAGAATTTGTCCCCATGTTATGGTGTTTACGTCTCCGAAACCGAGGAAGCTTACTGCAGCTTCCAACAGGATTGCGTAGGCAATCGTTAGGGTTGAAACAACAATTACAGATGACAGAAGGTTAGGCAGGATATGTCTAAATATGATTCTAATGTTACTAGCTCCTAGCGCCCTTTCAGCCTCTATGAATTCAAGTTCTCTAACTCTGAGAAATTCGCCGCGTATCATTCTTGCATTTGATGCCCAGTTAAACAAAGCTAGAATCAATATGACGATTGTGAGGCCGGCTGGAATTTGGACGTTAACTATTGGGATGGTCCAGAATGGTTCCCCCACTGTTAATGTAAATATCCTCACAAATACTAAGATGAACAGCAAGCTTGGAAAAACCAGGAACACTTCAGCGGTCCTCATTAGAAGATTGTCAACCCAACGTCCGTAGAATCCAGCTATGGCTCCAACAACGATGGATAAAGCCATTGTGATGATTGTTACTACGAGCCCTACGTAAATTGTGTACTTGGTTCCATGAATTACATCACTGAAAACATCTGTGCCTATAGGTGTTGTCCCAAAGAGGTATTTCCATTTGTTTGGTTGTTCAGGATCCAACCAGCTTGGTGGTTTACGAACTTGGGAAGGCTTTTCATAGAACGGGGCATAGGCGCCGGTATCGGGTCTGGCTGGGTAGGGGGCAAAAAAACTTCCAAAGATTCCAACGAAGAATACGGCCATTACGATGATTAAGCCAAAGACGCCTGCCTTATTTCTTTGGAATCTCCTCCAAGCTACGGCCCACTGGCCGGCGGATCTTCTTTTGGGTTTCTCCTTTGGTTTTTCTTCTTTTTTGTTTGAAGCCATTTCCTTTATCTACCTGAGTCTTATTCTTGGGTCTATGTAGACGTATGCTATGTCTATTATCAGGTTCGCGATCAACGTCATCACAGTTATTATCATTGTGATCCCCATCACGACCGGGAAGTCTAGCCTCATGGCGGCATCAACATATCTACGGCCGAGGCCTGGCCAGTTGAATACGTATTCCGTCATTGGTGCGCCAGCTATTATCATTCCTAATGAGATTCCGAGATAAGTAATTACGGGGCCGATGGCGTTTCTTAAGGCGTACTTATATATTACTTTGCGTTCGCTTAGTCCGCTTGCTCTAGCTGCGAGAATATAGTCGGATCTCAAGATTTCGAGCATGTTTGCTCGGATTAAGCGAATGTTTTGAGCTAACATGACGTAAACAAGAACGGTGACTGGCATTATCAGATGCGCTAGTTCGTCCAAGATCGGATCGTTGAACCAAAGATATGGTGCTCCGTGTGCACCTGCTGAGGGTAGCCATCCTAGCTGGAAGGAAAAGATTATTATTAGTATGAGTCCTAGCCAGAAGGTAGGCATTGAAACTCCAAATAAGGAAATGGATGTAACAGCTACGTCTTGTTTTGAGTATTGTTTCTTTGCCGAGTTTATTCCTATGGGTATAGATATGGCAAAGGCTAGTAGAATTGAGATTAGTTGAAGCTTAGCTGTTTCCCAAAGCCAGCTTCCTATGAGGAAATTCACGGGTCTGCCGCCGTATAGGGACTTTCCGAAATTGAGTTGCAGTAGGTTTGTAAGCCAGGTTAAGTATTGTATGGGTATCGGCTTGTCAAGACCGTAATATCTTCTTAGGGCGTCTATAGTTTCCTGGGTTATAGTTGGTCTCCCGATTCTAATTATGTTGAGGGGGTCTCCTGCTGCGTACATAACAAAGAAACTGATTATGGAGATGCCTAAGAATACGGGGATCATGTAGAGTAGCCTTCTAACAATGTATCTGAACATTGCGCTACCTAACAACGATGAAAGTCTTCGGGTGATGGATCTAGAACTCAATAATGTTCATCTCACTTGGTGCGATTTTATATTTCTTTTGCGATTTTATATTTATTATGTTAATGCGTGTGACGCTCGGCCTTAGGTTTGTCATGACGTACGTCATATTTATGTTTTACTTTAGTTGCGCGCGTTAAAAATATATAAGCATAAATCCAAATATGTGTTGTCGCCGAAAAAATGGTGATAATTGATGGCTAATCTCAAAAAAGTATTGCCAATGCTATCGTTGGTCTTCTTGTTGACTTTGGCTATGTTGCCACTAAACATCGTGAAAGCGCAAGATGAAACATTATTCAAAGTTACAATAATTGCTCCTGGAAATGCAAACATGGTGAGGCGCCAGTGGGGACAGATATTTGCAAACTCGTTGAAACAACTCGGAATTGATGCTAGAGTAGTGTTTCTGGGCTGGACAGGCGTTTATGAACGTGTTTTCACTCCCCTTGAAGATATGGTGGGCAAGACTTGGGATGAAGGTGGCTTCGACATTCAGTTGGTCGGTTGGACGCCGGGATTGATCCCTGAGCCCAGACAGCTCTACTACGGAGGCGACCCGGCTTTCTTCGCGCCGACAGGACAGAATTACCCTCTATGGAATAACTCAGAAGCCAATGCGCTCATGGATACATTTATCACCTCAACCGACCCAGACGTACAAAATCAGAGTTTGCAGGCGTATCAATCGATCTTTTTCAACGATTTGCCCTCCTCTCAAATCTACTATGAGAGTAGACCGTGTGTAGTCACTCCTGAACTGGTAGGGCCGGCATTAGGTGACACAGTCACGGGTTCCGGCGAAGGTTGGCTCTACTTCAATGTGCAAGTTGACCCTGAGTGGCTTACAGGAAAAACAGAGGTCGTCTACGCTTCCACCGGCGAAATTGAATCGCTGCTTCCGCCTCTCTCTAACTCCTGGTACGACACTATCATAAACTCAGTAATTTTCAACGGCTTGGCAGAGGTATCCCCTGATATTTCCGATTTGTCTATTCCTGCTTTGCTAACTAATTGGACGAGCGGTGAAGATGGTTTCAAATGGACTTTCGACTGTAGAACTGGTGTCAAATGGCATGACGGAGCAGACTTCACCGCAGACGACGTTGTGTTCTCTCTATGGGCCCTCATGAACAACAACACGGGTTCCCAGTTCGTGGGATATTACCAGAGCGTTTACGGAGACAACATCAAATTCACATATACAGATGATACAACAGAAACTTTGGGGACGGGTACCAGAGTAGGCAACATAACAGCGGTGAATGCGACTACGGTTGAGGTCTGGCTTCCCGAATTGGCGCTGGGTAAGCCCTACGGATACTTCGACCCATTCCTCATAACCCTCGCCAACAACATCATTCCCAAACACATCTTTGAGAAAATAGACCCCGTGGACTGGACGGACAGCCCGTTCAACACCGGTGTAGGATCAATAACTGTAGGCGGAACTACGTATACCGGACCAGTGGGAACTGGCCCCTACAAATGGAAAAGCTACGACGCGGTTAACCAGCTTATCCACCTCGAAAAATTCGCTAACTATTGGAACAAGACGGCTTTGGAAGCCGATGGATTGTTCGGAGTGACCGACTATTACATCAGATTCATCGCCGACAAGACTCCAGCTCTGGCAGCCTTAAAGAATGACGAAGTCGACATGCTGGATCCCAATTATCAGATGCAGATAGACATTCCAACCATAGACCCAGCTTGGGGCAAGGTGTTGCTTCAGGAAGGCGCAGGTAGACAAGAAATCGGCTACAACATGCGCCACCCAATCTTCGGCACCGGCGTAGACACTCCTCTGGGCCAGGAAGACCCAACAAAAGCCGCAGAAGCAGCCAGATATGTGAGAATTGCTTTTGACTACGCCGTTCCAAGACAACTGATCATCGACAACCTACTGGCAGGCTTTGGAGAGCCAGGAGCAACAAACATGCTACCAACGCAACCATACTACAACACCTCAATAACTCCAAGAGAATACGACCTGACAAAAGCCAAAGAATATCTGGAGAAGGCAGGATACACAGTGCCAGCCCTACCAGCACCGCCCACACCTGAATTCATCGTTGGAATGTCAACTAGCATCCGAGGAACCTACACAGACCCAGACACAGGAGGCGTCATTCCCAACAGAGAGCTTGAGCTGAGGGAAACTACAGATAATGAAACCTTTGAAACCGTGTCCGTTACAACCAGCGATTTCAGCGGAAGGTACTTCTTCACGGTAACACCCACCGAAGCAGGCACGTATTATTACTGGCTCTACGATCGCGAATACGCCGCCGTAGCGGAAGAGGTAGCATACAACGGAACATACGTAAAAAGCGTAACTGTAAAAACATTCTCAGACTCGCTAGCCCCGTTGCAAACCCAACTAACAACGCTGACCATAGTGGCAGTTATAGCACTAGTTCTTTCCCTACTGCTAGGCTTCTACGGCATCTACGTAAGCAGAAGAAAGCCCTAAGACAGCCAACATCCCCCTTTTTTTTATATTCTTTTTACTTCAATCTGCAACTGGCATCAACGTAGGAATTACTAGACTATAAATCCTGAAGCTATGGATTCTAAAAACAAAAGGACCCCTGTCAAAATGTACAAATTAGCTTTCCTCTCACTCTTTTTATGTTTTTCCCGAGACCACTTCTCACCCGAATGAAAAACGTGCTCCTTGACTTTACTTGGAAAAATTGAGGAAGAAAATGCTATTAATCCACCCATCAAAAAAATAACGCCCGATTCAAGAAGTAGTATCATAGAAAAGAAACCGCCTTTAACCAACGCGAGGACGCTAACCTTAAGAAATAGCGACAAAAATGGTAATAACAAAAGGTCAACTACCAAAAAAGCGAGATCAATTTTTAAAACCCAAGTTACTGATCGCCGCCAATCCGAAGGCATAACAATCATTGATAATGTCAGTAAACGATCTTTTATTTCTTTACCATCTCACAAAAGGCAAATATTTATCCCTTTTTTTCATGCTTAAATTTTCACTTTCACCGACCTCTGTGTGAACTCTTTTTGTTTGTTGCGCCGCTGATCTTTTAAGCCCCGTGAAGAAAGCGAAAAAATGGTGAGCCTTTGGAAAGAATCAATTACCGCACGAGTTTCGAGAAAACTCTGAGACAGTGTCAAGAGATCATCGAAAAGTTTGAGGGTTCAGAGGAGACGTTAAGACATATTCAGCGAGTAGAAGCCTCCTTAAAAAGGCTGGTAGCCACAGCCGATTAGGGAAACGGCGTAAAGAAATAAAAGGGGAAAGTAGACTTCTCTAGAGTTCCCTCAGTGTCTCTTCAAATGTGCCTATGACCCAGTCGACTTGTTCCTTGGTTATTGTTAGGCAGAAGCAGTCGACGTATTCTTTTCCGTTCACATCCTTCGCTAAGGCGCCTTTTCCCTCCGTGAGAGCCACGGGTTGTCTGGGTACACATTGAATTAGGTACTCCTTGTTCTTCTCAACGATATCCTCGTAGGAGGCCAAACCATATCACCTTAGCTTCTGGTATCTACTGGGTGCACGTAATTTTTTTGGGGAAACAAACAGAAGAATACCGACTTCCTAGTAAAGCCTTGGAGGTACCACTACAGCTGTATGAGTTTTCGTAACGCCTTGAAGGTTGTGGATCTTGCGTATCAGTTCTCCCAGCGCCTCCATGTTTTCGAATACGACATGGATCAAAACGTCGTACTGACCGGTGACGGCGTGAGCCGCCTTAACTCCATCGATTTTAGGAGCTTCTTCAGCCACCTTCCACACCATTTCAAGCTCAGCGTTTACAAGAATATAAGCTTCCATCTAATAACCCCGAAAGATGTTTTTCGCCAGAACACAAAATAAGTTTTCGGGTTCGCAGAGAGGCTGGAGATATCTCGAGAAGAACATTAAAGAACAAAGGCAAATAAAAGGTCTAACAACCATGTATAGCTGTGGCGAAAGCTTATGAAACTGGTTGAGACATGGGTTAAAGCGTCGTTTTTGAAAAGGGCTTCCCTACTCCTTCTCAGCGAATGCGCCCAAGACATCTTTCCCGACGTATGTAAGAAGTTTGCGGAGAGGCGTGTGGTCCTAACCAGCTGTCCAGAGGTGGAAAACGCGGAAATGATCATGGGCAAGCTGTCGGCCATCTTAACGTGCTCAAATCCAAGCGACCTCACAGTATTGACGATGGAAGGTTCTCCCCACTGCCTTACACTGCACGCCGCAGCAAACGAAGCCATGTTCATAACAAAAGCAAGCATTCCCCTGAACCACTTTGTGATCCTTGAAGGAAAAGTCATAGAAGTAAGTGCAGAAAGCGTGAGGATTGCGAGGTACCTGCACCTCGTGCAAAAATGCATCCAAAGATGCCCTGACATACTTGAAGACCTAGGTCGTCACAGCTTGGAACATCGCTGCCGTTAGGCCTTTTCTATCGGAATCCCAACCTCGTTAAGCATCGCCATCAGTCCCTCTTTATCCGCGCCCTTGATTCCCTTCCAGTCAAGGATCACCGACTCCACTTTTTCTAAAGTTCTATCCATGCACTGCTTCACCATCTCAATGTCCACTCGTGAAACAGCGTATTTCGGGATGATGTGACCAAAGGCTGTTGGAGTGCTCAGCGCAATTCTTGTGAACTTCGCGTTGTAGTGGGGTCCACCCACCCCCAACACAGCCGTATACCTTGATTGTTCAGAAACCGCAGCTATCGCGGCTCTAGCTACCGCCTTCGCCGCCCTCTGATCCCTCCACTGCTTCATCGAGCTACCTAACTCCACGAACATGGTGGGCACGTCCAAGGAAGGACCATGGTGGGTGCACTCGTACGAAACTTCGTATCTGAGTCCCATCTTCTCCTTTGTTGTCGCCAATTCCAAAAGCGCGTTTCTCAAGGCGCTTGCCGGAGAGACAGAGACCTTCCTCGGGATTCCGCCCAGCTCCGCCTCCGCGAGGTTGCCGGGGGTGTGAACCGAGAGTGTTGGGCGTTCGCTAACGCTACGGTGTTTAGATATGAAGACAAGCAGTTGGGGGGTAAAGAATTTGGTGATGAACTGGGTGTTAACGATTTCTTCATTGACGAAAACAAGTTTAATCTCGCGGTTCTTAATTTTCCTCGAGTACACGGGGTTTTGATGGAATGCCTCTTTAGTTTTCTCAAATTCGTGCTGGTCGATGATTTGTTGGGCAATGTTCATGCCAGCGACATCTCCAGTTGAGGCAACGATCAAGATCATGTCTCAAGTCTTCCTAACACGTATTGAGGGAAACTGAGAAGATTAATATTTCCACAAATGTTGCTACTGCTGGCGATATCGCCAACAGCGCATCCCCTTTTTTTATGCACGTGTAAGATATTTATCGCATTTGAAATGTAAAATAGAATGAATATGTGAATTGAGAAGTCAGAGTTCGTTTTTGCAGTTTTCTCTGCAGTTTTGCCGGGTCCATAATGCGGATGTACACGCTTTTTTGAACACGACCTGAACATTTTGCTTGCTTGCTTGCTTACAGAAGATATATTTTCACAAATCTCTTATATGGGTCTGATCGCAATTCAAGCGAACACGGAAGCGTGAGTTTAGATGCACCTACTAACCCTTAAAGACTGGTCTGTAGAACAGATCGAAGATGTTATCGAGCGGTCCATACGGATCAAGAAGAGCCCAGACAAGTACCGAACCTCCCTAAAAGAAAAGTCTTTAGCAATGGTTTTTCAGAAAACCTCCACTAGAACTCGGGTGTCTTTTGAGGTAGCTATGACCCAGCTGGGAGGACACGCCATCTACATGGACTGGAGAACCACCAACTTCATGTTAGCGGACATCAGAGATGAAACCAAGTATCTCTCAAGAAACGTTGACTGTATAATGGCTCGTTTGCTGAGAAACGCCAACTTGAAGGATATGGCAGAAGTTTCAACGGTGCCGGTGATCAACGGGTGCGACGAAAAATATCATCCCTGCCAAGCCATCTCCGACCTGATGACAATCAAAGAAAAAAAGGGAAGCCTTAAGGAATTGAAGCTCACATACATCGGAACTCACAACAACGTCTGCAACTCCCTGATAGAAGGCTGCACCAAGATGGGGATTGAGATTACAACTGTGACTCCCATGATAAACGAGCCTTCTCTTGACAATGAGCTGATTGAGAGAGCGAAGCGGACAGGGCTGTACAAGACCACGCTGGACGTTAAAAAAGCCGTGAAGGAAAGCGACATCATTTACACGGACACATGGGTGGACATGGAGTTTTTCCTCGATCCAAAGTTTAAGGAGGAGAAGGAGAGAAGAGTCAAATTGATGAAACCCTATCAGGTCAACGCTGAGCTGTTGAAGGGTAGCGACGCTCTGATAATGCACGATATGCCCATGCATCGAGGCTACGAGATAACCGAGGACGCGATAGAGAGTTCAAACTCCATAATCTACGATCAGAGTGAAAACAGACTGCACTCCGCGAAGGGAATTCTCCTAAAACTGTTGGGAAAAGCGTAAAGTCCTTCTACCCAAGAATCATTTGCGTGAAACGTTGAGGGTCAAACTCTTCTAGGTCTTCATACTTCTGACCAGTTCCAATGAAAACAATGGGCTTTCCGGTCACGTAAGTTACGCTTAGAGCTGCTCCACCCTTCACGTCGGCGTCCACCTTTGTCAGAATTGTTCCGTCAACGCCTACGCTTTCGTGGAACTCCTCAGCTTGCATGACAGCATCGTTCCCCGTGAGGGCATCCACCGTAAGGATGGTCAAGTCTGGGTTGATAACACGCTTTATCTTAGCCAACTCGTTCATGAGGTTTCTGTTCGTTTGGATGCGCCCAGCCGTGTCGATGAGAACGACGCTCACCCCGTGAGCTCTAGCGTGGTTTATGGCGTCGTAGGCAACGGCTGCGGGATCTGCCCCGTACTTGTGTTTTATCATGCGTACGCCTAGTCTCTTAGCGTGTTCCTCCAGCTGCTCGATGGACCCGGCTCGGTAGGTGTCGCTGCACGCGAGAATCACCGAGTGTCGGTTTTTCATGAGGAGTTGAGCGACCTTGGCTATAGTGGTGGTTTTGCCTGTTCCGTTGATTCCAACAAAAACAATCACGTAGGGCTCCTTTGCCCTTCGCTTTTCTTCAACCTTTTCCAACAAGTTTATTGTTTTGTCGGTGGTTAGCGTGGCGAGCAAGATTTCGTGCAGACTCTTTTTCACGATTTCTTTCCGATCTTCTAGTCGCTTCACCTGAACTCCGCCTAACCGTTTTTCTATCTCTTCGCAGATGTGGTCTGCAACTGCCACAGCCACGTCGTTTTCAATTAGGTTCAACCTGAAGTCGGAGAGGATGGGTCGGAGGTTTTCGGCTTTCAGTTCAGTTGTTGCAATCTTTTCGACGAGCCCGCTAAGTCCGTGTTTTAGTTTTTCGAACACGCTTCGTTTTCTCCTCTCTGCTTAGTTTCGCTGTCAGCTCCTCAAGCTTTGATCGCCCATCCTGAATTTTGCCTATGACTTGGGTTAGCTGTTGTTGAAGGCTGTTTCTCGCCTTCTCTAACTCGCCTATGCGTCTTTCCAGGGTCTCTCTTGCTTCTTTAACTGTTCTTTCGGTTGCCACTCCTGCGCCCATGCCCATGACAACCTTGTCGGCGCTCTTCAGCTTCGCCTTTATGTAGGAACCTCCCCCAACGGGAACGAAGAGTGGCGAGTTTTCTTTCTCGTTTTCTATCCCCTCCAATGTGAAGCTGGCGATCCTGAGTTCGGTTAAGGTGGCGTTCACCAGATTTATTCTGGACTGCAGCGCCTCGGCTGTTCCCTCTAGTAGTCGAAGCTCAACGGCTAGTCTGCGGAAGGTTTCTTCTTCACTCGACACGTTCGCTTTCTCCCGATGTTAACTTCCGTATGGTGAAGTTTTCAATCTCCTCGGGGGGCACCTCTTCCACCTTTATGATTTTTATTTGAAAGCGTTTCACCCGGTGTTTGCTCCCTACCTCTGTGTAGATTTTTTCCACGGCGTCCTCCGGCTTTACTGCCCTAACCTCTTTCCGAAAGCCCGTTTGATAGTTCGGTTTTCTTATCTCTCCTGTCACCCGGAAGACCTTGACCTCACTCATTTTCCATCACCACGTCGAGCGCATTTCCAATCATGAACAGTTCGGGTCCGGTGGTTATATATCCTGCCACTGCTCCGTGCCTGTTTCCAACGAGCCCCGTGGCGACGTAGGGTATTCCGCAGTTGACGGTTCCTACATCCACGTGAACTTTCAGCACGTCCTTTAAGAGTTTCTGCTCCTCCTCCCCCAGCAACGGGTGGGTTAACACCCCTTTGTTCGTTGCGGTGGCTAGGGACCCCACGTAGGGCAGTCCCGCTATCTCTCCGGGAACCGTTTCGACGCCCAAAACGTCCTCTATTTTCTTCACATCCCCCTCCTTGAGCCGGGGGTCAACGATAGCTCCGTTGTCGTTTGCCAGAATCAGGTTTCCGTAAGCCGTCTTTCTTGTCTCCATAACCGCAATGTTGATTTGTGAGTTTGATTTTATGGCTTTAATTTCTTTCTCCCGCATGAAGTGCGGTAGGACTATGCCATTGGAGTTTGCGCGAGCCAGTGCCCCTACGAGCACTGAGGCTCCGATGGATGTGCGAATAACCTTTACCTTCAGCCACTCCTCGATTTTTTTCGCCTTAGTCTCAGAGACCTGTGAGGGAACTATCGCCATATTGCCAGTGACTAGGGAATAAACCCCTATGCTCGCACTACCGAAGAGGCTGCAAAGGAAGATCGCCAAGAACTAGTCTCCTTCAGCCAAGTAAACGGTTATGACTCCCTCTTTATCCTTAACCGCCCGTACCCTGATCTTCCGCGGCGGTTTTTCGATTCCTCTGCTCCAGATTTTCTCGTTCACTTCATTGCTGACCACTAGCCTTTCGGTTTCCTCTCCTTCTTCAGCCTCGGTTTTGATTTTCATGTATCTGTGGAGGAAGTTTTTGAGGATACGTGTCGCTCTAGGCGCTCGCTTTTTCCGCGGAGAAATCCATGCCCTGCCTAGTGGTATCGTGTAAATTTTTTCCTCGACGATTTCTTCCTCTATTTCCTTTCTCTTCGGTTTCTTAACCTCTTCGACGGCTTCTTCTACGATCTCTTCCTCTTCTTCTATGATTTCTTCGGTTTCCTTTGGCTCTTCAACTTCACCGGTTTCTTCTACTTCCGCAGTATCCTCGGGTTCTTTCAGTTCTTCAGTTTTCTCGGATTTCTCAGCAGTCTGTTTCATTTCTGTCTACCCCTCAAGCCCTTATCTTTCTTTGCCGCCAGCGCCTTCTTTTCGGGCTGGTTCTCACGCGGCTCGCCGTCTTCGCGATAATCCATGTCGGAACGGGCTTGCTTTCTTTGCCGGCTTTTGCCAACCTGCGTTTTTTCGCGGTGGGTTTGTTTCTTCCCACCTTAAACCCTCCTGATTTTGATATCTCGACGGCCAGACTGCAATTTCATCAGAATGTCTTTCAGTTGTTCGTCGGTTATCGGGATGTCTACCCTGCCTTGTTGCGCGAGCTGGATCAGTTGCAGTTCAAGTTGTTCGGCGAACTCTGGCTTCACCATTTTTAGGTTTGTGAGGCGCTGTCTGGCTTCTGGGGTGAGTACCCTGCGAAGAGCTGCTTGCTTCTGCACCTCGATTTGTTGTTCCATCTGGATTCTCTGCTGCTCTTGGGCTAGTCGCCGCCTAAGCTCGAGAAGCTTTCTTCTTCGCAGCTCTTCGATTTCCTCGTCACTCATCGTGCACACCTAGTATTTCTTCAGTTCCACGTTCTTCTTCTCCAGCTTTTTCTTGATCTCGTCTGATAGGCTGTCTAGCAGTCGCCTCCCCTCTTTAGTCAGCACTCTACCCCTGTTTCTTGAGGGTTCCACAAGTCCTGCTGCCTCAAGCTGTTGCAACGCCTTACGGATGATTGCTCCACCACCCATCCTCGCGTGTTCCGGTCTCACTCCTGCATCCTTTCTTCCACCATACTCTGAGCGAAGGTGCGTTACGCCCATGGGGCCTTTCATGTATATCTTTCGCAGGAGCGAGGCGCATCGGGTGAACCACCAGTCTGGATTCTGGGGGGGTCTCGTGGCGTGGGAGCCTGTCTTTACGAGGGAGGACCATGCAGGTGGAACTGTCTCATCCACGTTTTTCTTCAGATACTGGGCTAAAGTTTCGATCAGAATTGATGATGGAACGTCGTAGGGTGTGGGCAAGATTCTTTCTTCCTAGCTGAAATGGCTAATTTGGGAAGCCACTTATAAAGGCTTTTCACTCTTCCTCCTTCGGTGTCTATACAATATGAAGGTGTGGCCTCGAACTTCGATTAGGGTTGATGATGTTTTCTGCGCTATTTTTGATGCGACGTTCTTGGCCGTTACATTCTTGAGGGCGTTTTTCAGTATTTTAACTTTCACCATCTCCCTTTGATCCAGTTGCCTAGAGACCTCATTTACGATTTGACATGCTCCTTGCTTTCCAACCCATATGGTGGGTCTCTCAGCGCTCAGTTCACGCTTTATTCGGCGTTTCATCTTGGGCGTTAACATTTTTTCTCCTTCCTTTCAATGGGATGCGCATGTGCTTGCCGCAGCTGAGGCAGGTGACAACAATGTGTGGCTCCCTTCTTGACTGGGTTCGTACACGACAGTTCAGACCAGGGAAAATAAAGCTTTTACAGTGTCTGCAAATGAGCCGCCTGTGCTGCTTGGGCATTCGCAGCTTGGTTCTCATGGCAATTTTTCTTGCGATCTCAACGTATCGTTGTGCCAACTCGGGGTTTTCATGAACTGTCTCTTCAGCTAATCGAAAGAGAGTGCGAATGCGTTGCATGGCTATTTGTTTTATGATGTCCGTTTCCCCACAGAACTCTCTTCAGGGCTTCCATTAAGCTTTTATGGAAATAGTCTTTCCCTACCCTTTGAAGGGCTAAGCTTGCTAGTTCTTATACTCGCAGAGTCGGCACTTGAAACGATTCCAAAAGACTTATGGAGACACCCCGCTGTCAGGCGCCACTCCAAGAAGCGCAAGAAGCATCCCCAATTCCTTCTTCTCGACCGATCTTATCACCACGCTGCCATGAAAACTCTTCTGAAGAACGAGAAGCGGGGACGACCAGACATCGTTCATTTTGCCCTACTCGAGGCCTTGGGTTCACCTCTCAACAAGGAAAGACTTCTTCAGGTTTACGTACACACTATCAACGATCACATTATCAGGGTGAAACCAGAAGCTCGACTTCCGAGAAACTACAACCGATTCGTCGGTCTCATGGAGCAGCTATTCGAGTTAAGAAAGGCTCCTCCCAACGGGCCAGTTCTGCTAAAGCTGGAGTCCAAAACACTGTCGCAACTACTTCGAGAGATCAGCCCCACTCAAGTTGTGGCTTTCAGCAGGACAGGGAAGCCTCGCACGCTTGAAGATGTTGCGTCGAAGCTTTCAAGCGGAGAGAGGCCCGCCGTGATCATAGGTGGTTTTCCTCACGGACATTTCTCCGCATCCACCATCCGATTGGCGGACGAACTGGTTTGCATAGATGAAGAGACGCTTGAAGCTTGGACCGTAACATCAAGAGTGATCTACGAATACGAACGCGCCATCTCCCTGCCTCAGAAAAGGCTCAAACGTTGACTCAGCCCATGGAGACGAGTTTTGCACAATCTAAACAGAGGCTTTTCAAAGTCTCGATTTAAGATAAGAGCCAGATTCACACCGAATACATTTTTATAGGGGAAGTGAATGTTGAGTGAACGAGCAAACTTGGGATTGAGATCATTTCTCAAATCGGCCACGAGAGTGCTGAGGCTTGCTAATAAGCCGGGAATAAGCGAGCTCTGGCTCTCCATCAAAATCTGCCTACTAGGAGTCTTCGTAGTTGGCATGCTGGCATTCCTGATCAAATTCATATCCTCATTGATACAAGGATTTGGGTTGTAGGGAGCATAAACATGAGTGACGAGGAAGAGAGGATGCCCACAGCAGTCTTCGCCGTGCGGACAACGGCGGGACAAGAGAAAAACGTTGCAGACCTCATCGCAGCAAGAGTTGAAACCAACAAACTACCCATAAAAGCAATTCTCGTGCCAGAAATGCTGAAGGGCTACGTCTTCATCGAGGCTGGCGGGCCGCACTTCGTCGATGAAGCGATAGCGGGAATCAAGCACGTGAGATCAAGAGTTCCAGGGATCGTAAGCTTCCCAGAGGTCGAGCGATACATCGTCGTGAAGCCAGTGATTGAAGAGCTGGACATCGAAGACCTCGTCGAGATCGTAGGGGGTCCGTTCAAGGGAATGAGAGCGAAGATCACGAGGGTAGACAAAACCAAGGAAGAAGTAACCCTTGAGCTGCTAGAGGCAACCTTCACCCTACCCATCACAGTTCACGCAGACTACGTGAGGCTTGCGGAGAAGGCGAAAAAGGAGGAAACAACATGAGCGAAAAAAAAGTCATTAAAGCGTTAATAAGCGGCGGACAAGCAACCGCCGGACCTCCACTAGGACCAGCTCTAGGACCCCTCGGCGTCAATGTCCTCGCCATCGTGAACAAGATCAACGAGGTCACTAAACAATACGCTGGCATGAAAGTTCCAGTTCAGATCACCGTGGACACGGAGACAAAGGAGTTCAAAGTGAGCGTCGGCACTCCTACAACTTCTGCGCTGATCGTCAGCGAATTGGGAGTTGAAAAGGGCTCGGGGGTCCCGAAAACCGAAAAGATAGGAAACTTGTCCATGCAGCAGGCTGTGAAGATAGCCAAGGTCAAACACTCTGAGCTTTTAGCGAGATCCTTGAAGTCTGCGGTGAAAGAGATTTTGGGAAGTTGCGTCAGCATGGGCGTAACGGTAGAGGAGAAAGATCCTAGGGAGGTCCAGAAGGAGATCGACGAGGGGAAGCATGACGCGTTGTTTAAGGAAGAGGAATAGCATCTATCTATAGCCGACTCCATTCTCTGTCAAGCCCGTATTTCCGTGTTCAATTATTTCTACCACAAACTTATAACAAGATTTTTATAACAGGCTCCTGTACGTCTTTTGCTCGAGGCTCAGAGATGCCTTTAGAAACGAAGAACATCCTTGAGGCAATCAAAGAAGCAAAGGATAAGTCTAAGAAGAGAAAATTCACGCAGTCCATAGAACTCATCATAAACCTGCGGGACGTAAACCCCAAAAAGCCTCAAGAAAAAATTCAAGAACTCATCGAGTTGCCGCATCCCCCGGGAAAGGAAAACAGAATATGCGTAATCGCCTCAGGAGAAATGGCTCTAAAAGCCAAGAGGGCGAAGGCAGACCTCGTCATAGAGAAGGGAGAGCTTGGAGCCATGATGGGCGACAAGGAAAAACAGAAGGAGCTGGCGAAATCCTACGACTTCTTCATCGCTGAGGCTCCTTTGATGCCGCTCGTGGGAAAGATTCTGGGTGCAACCCTAGGGCCGAAAGGAAAAATGCCGACTCATGTTCCTCCGACAGCGAAGATAGCGGCACATATGAAAAGACACCGGAAAATGGTTTTGCTTAGAACGCGGGGTCAGCCTGTTCTTCAGTGCCGCGTTGGAGCAGAGAACATGTCTGATGAGAAAATCGCTGAAAACGTTCAAGCGGTAATAGGAAGAGTAGAGGCAAAACTCAAAAGGGGACTCAAAAACATCAGTTCGGTCAGCCTGAAAACAACTATGGGACCGTCCATCAAGATAAGGATGTAGAGAAAGACATGACATTACGCCGAGCAGCGTTGGAAAAAGCCGAAGAAGTTAAAGAAATAGAAAATTTCATACAACAGCACAAGGTTCTCGGAGTCGCGAACCTGCAAAAGGTCAGGGCAGCTCAGCTTCAGGAGCTGAGGAGAAAACTGGAGGACAACGCACATCTCCGCGTGATAAAAAACACCATTATGAGAAGGGCGATTGCGCAGTGCAAAGACAAGCAGGGACTGGAAGCTTTAGAAGAACACCTAACAGGTTCAAACATCTTCCTCTTCACCGACCTTAACCCCTTCAAGCTTGTGCTTCTTCTTCAAAAGAGCAGGGTGAAAACCACAGCTAAAGCTGGAGACTCAGCTGCACACGACGTGATTGTGTCTGCAGGAAACACCGGATTGCCCCCAGGTCCCATCATCAGCCAATTGGCCGCCGTAGGTCTACCTACAAGAATAGAGGCTGGCAGCGTCTGGATAACTCGTGACACTCTGGTGGTGAAGAAGGGAGACATAATAGACGCGAGACTCGCAAGCGTGCTGTCCAAGCTTGGCTTGAAGCCTGTGGAGGCCGGGCTCACCATGAAAGCGGTGTACGAGGACGGACTGATCATCATAGAGGAACAGATGAGACTGAACCTGAAGGAAATTAGGCTAAGCGTTGGGGAGGCTCACGCCCTTGCACTTAGTCTGTCGCTGAACACCGCGTTTCCAACGCCAGAGAATATGGTGCTCCTCCTCCAAGCGGGGCACCGTGAAGCATATGCGCTGGCTATGAACCGAGGGGTACCAACCAGTGGCACGATAGCCGACCTCATAAGAAAGGCTCATATGGAGATGTTGAGTTTACGCAGTAAATTAAAAGGAAACTCTTGAGTAGGTCGCGTCTAACCAGTTTTGCCAGTTCCACAGTTTAACACAAGACGCTTATTGCTTGAAAATCTGAAGTTGAAATTCATAAAGTTAATAAAAACTCTACGGACTTAAGACATTTCTTAATCAAAGTATAGGGGAGATATTATGAAAAAAGGTCGCTTTTCAAGAAAGACTAAGGCGGTTATTAAGGAGGCAAGTGCCGCACCTTGGAGAGCTTGGAAAAACCAATGGGAACAGGTTATTTCCGGAGACGAGCTTCCAGAGTTGAAAAAGATTATACAGAAACTTGGCGGGAAGATGGCTCACGGTGAATGGGAATACAGTTACTACGAGATACCGCTTAACATAATAGTGCGAACCAAAACAGAGATAGCTGATTGCGATTGCGAATAAGCTAATCCGCTTCTTATCACGTTGCAACGTTTTTCCACCGAGGTTTCCTGAACACGTTTTAAAGAGCATTAAATTAACAATGATTTCTCGCCAGAAAAAGTTAAATGCGTCCGCATAATCTTCGAAACCTTGACCAATTCGAAGAATATTTTACAAAGACGATTGCCATGAGTCAAGATGTTAAGACAGGGGTAAGCAAGTATATGAGCTATCTTTTGAGGCATAACCCCGAAGATCTGAAAATGGATAATGAAGGATTTATCCAATTAGACGAGCTTCTTTCTAAGGTTAAGACGCGATATCCCGTAGCTGATAGAAAACTGTTGATGAGCATAGTTCAGGAGAGCGACAAGAAGAGATTTGAAATAATGGACGGCAAGATGCGCGCTTTGTATGGTCATACAATTGATGTGAACGTGAATCTCAGAGAAGACAAGAATGTGATGGTCCTTTATCACGGGACGACACTTCAAGCTGCCTGCGGGATCATGAAAACGGGACTGAAACCGATGAAACGTAAGTGGGTTCACTTGTCACCGACCAAGGACAGCGCTTTTGAAGTTGGAAAACGAAGAACAGAGACTCCTGTGATTCTCGCAATTGATGTGCTTAAGGCGAGGATCAATGGGATGAAATTCTACAAGGTTACGGACAAGGTATATCTATGCCAGTGTGTTCCAGCCAAGTACATCAGAGTGTGCACGATGCGCACGTGGGAGAATTGAATTGTTGGATAGAGTATGCGAGATATCGTGTTATAGTGTTTTGAATGTTTTCAAAAAAGAAGCTTGATTTGAACTTCTTTTCAACTCTTTCCTGTTAAGAGTCGTAGGTAAAGTTAAGTTTAAGTATGAGACTGACTAAAGAGAATGAAAGCGTGGTGAAAGCCTGATGGAATACGTACATGCTGCAATACTCCTTCACAAGGCCGGAAAACCCATCGACGAAAAGAACCTGACCAAGGTGCTGACCGCCGCGGGCATAAACGCGGATCCTATTCGGGTGAAGGCTCTCGTGGCTTCTTTAGCCGAGGTTGACATCGAAGAGGCGATCAAGTCTCCACCAGCATTCATGACGGCTGCTCCAGCGCCAGCAGCCGCTCCGACATCAGCTCCAGAGGAGAAACCGGCAGAAGCGAAGAAAAAGAAGGAAGAAGAGGAGAAAGAGAAAGAAGAGGCCGCAATTGAGGGGCTCGGAGCCCTATTCGGATGATTCAACCCTTCCTTTTGCGCTGGCTTTATAGAGAAGATTTCTTAACCTGTTTCAGCTATCTTTAAAGCGCATTATTTCCTTCTTGATGGAGGATGAGGGTTGAGGCGCTTTCCACAAGATGAGTATCACGTTCCCTTCTTCGACGAGTACGGGTACGTTCGAAAGTTATGTCCGACTTGTAAGGAGTACTTCTGGACGCAGAACCCGGATCGAAAAACTTGTGGAGAATTGACCCCGAAAGGTTGTGCACCCTACACTTTTATTGATAATCCGCCAACGCGCAAACACTACAATGTCAAAGAGATGAGGGAGGCATTTCTGTCCTTCTTTGAAAAGCGGGGGCACGAGAGAATCAAGCCTTATCCGGTTGTGGCCAGGTGGAGGGACGACCTCTATCTCACCCATGCTAGCATCATCGACTTTCAACCCTACGTTACGAACGGGATAGCTCCCCCTCCAGCTAACCCCCTCGTCATAAGCCAGCCCTGCATCCGGCTTGTAGACGTAGACAACACCGGACCCACCTTCGGTCGACACCTGACCATATTTGAGATGGGGGGTCACCACGCCTTCAACTATCCCAACAAACAAGTCTACTGGAAAGACCAAACTGTGCGATACCACCACGAGTTTGTCACAAAAGAGCTTGGAATAAAATCAGAAGAAGTCATCTACAAAGAGGACGTTTGGTCGGGCGGTGGAAACGCGGGACCAGACCTTGAAACCGTCATTCGAGGACTGGAACTCGCCACACTGGTGTTCATGAAGTTCAAGGTAGTCAACAACGAGTTCATCGAGTTGCCCATACGAACAGTTGACACGGGATACGGAATCGAACGGTACACGTGGCTCTCACAGGGATCCGTGAGCTGCTTCCATGCGGTGTACGGTTCAGTTTTGGACGAGGTCTTCAAGATGGCGGGAATAAGCAGAATCGACAACCGAATGCTTGCGAGGGTGGCGGAGCTTTCCGGCTTGATGAGCTTGAGAGAAAACGCTGATCGGAGGGAGGCTCGGAAAAGGGTGGCTGAACACGTCGGAATGAGCGTGGAAGAGCTTGAGAAAAGGCTTCTTCCGGTTGAAAACGCCTTTGCGGTGGTGGATCACACCAAGTGCCTGTCGTTCATGCTCGCCGAGGGGGTTGTCCCCTCCAACGTGCGCGAGGGATACCTGACCAGGCTTATGCTCCGCCGGACCTACCGACTGCTAAGGACTCTCGCCATCGAGGAGAAATTGCTTGACATTATTGACCTACAGATTTCCTCTTGGTCTAAAGATTTCCCGCGCCTAAAGGACATGCGAGACGAGATATTGGAAATTCTCTCGGCGGAGCGGGACAAGTTTGAACAAACTCTCAAAAGGGGACGTTCTCTTGTAAGAAGAATTGCCCAAGGGCTAAAGGCGAAAGGGGTTTCTGAGGTTCCGTTGGAAACGTTGACCGAACTCTACGACTCTCACGGGCTTCCACCTGAAGTGGTTCAGGAAACCGCTGAAACAGAAGGGGTCGAGGTGAGTGTTCCTGAAAACTTCTACACGATGGTTGCTGAGAGACACGTTCAGGCGCCCCCACCACGGGAGGAAGAGAAAATGGGGAAACTGGAAACCTGGGTTTCAGGCCTCCCTGAGACAGGGATGCTCTACTACGAAGACCCATACCTCTCCGAATTCGAAGCACGGGTTCTCCGAGTCCAAAACGATCAGCATGTGATACTGGAGAAAACGGCGTTCTATCCAGAGGGAGGAGGGCAACCAGCCGATCACGGCTACTTAAAGTTTGATAAAAAACGATCAGAGGTTGTGGATGTTCAAAAGGTTGGAAACGTCATCGTTCATGTTGTGAAGGGTCCTGTTCCTCGAGAGGGAGACAAAGTAAAAGGAATCATCGATTGGGACCGAAGAACTAGTTTCATGAAGCATCACACAGCCACCCACGTCATTATGGGCGCGGCTAGACGAGTGTTAGGGGAACACGTTTGGCAGTCAGGCGCCCAAAAGGGCGCTGAGAGATCCCGATTGGACATCTCCCACTTCAAACGACTGACGACAGAGGAAATTCACAAGATTGAAAAGCTTGTGAACCAAGCGGTGATACGAAACATTCCTGTTGAAACTTCTTGGATGCCTCGAGAACAAGCGGAAAAGCACTACGGTTTTAGGCTTTATCAGGGAGGCGTTGTGCCTGGAAGAAAAATCCGAGTTGTAAAAACTGGAGACTGGGAAGTTCAAGCCTGCGGAGGAACTCACGTGAAAAACACGGGAGAAATCGGGTTCGTAAAAATCGTTCGTACGGAGAGAATTCAGGATGGTGTTGAACGAATCGTGTTTAGCGCTGGACTTCCAGCCCTGAAAGCCGTGCAAGAAAATGAGAAATTGCTGTGGAAAGTTTCTGAAATACTGAATGCGCCTCTTGAAAAACTGGAAAAGACTACAGAACGTCTCGTTAAGGGGTGGAAAGAGGCTCGGCGTGAAAAGAAACGCCTCTTGGAAGAAATTGCTAAGCGGGAGGCTATGAAGCCAGAGGCGCGTGAGGAAATAAGGAAGACAAAGCCGATCAATGGAGTAAAGTTTGTGACACAACAATTTGAGCATATCGATATTGATCGCATGATAAAAACAGCCAGTGAACTGGTTAAAAGGAATCCCGAAGTGGTTGCAGTATTTCATGGGGTTGAAAGAAAAACTGCGAGAATTGCGGTAATGGCTGGAAAAGATGCAGTAAAACGTGGCATAAACTCAGGTGAAATCGCTGGGGAGGCAGCATCTGTACTTGGTGGCGGAGGCAGCGGCAGGCCCGACTTCGCTCAGGGAGGCGGAACCTTTGTTAAGAAGGTGCCAGATGCGTTGCGGAAGGCTGAGGAGATCGTAAGAAAACAAGTAAAGAAAAGAGCAACAGATTAAAGCAGGTTTGCTCCATTACTCGGCGGTGCTAACATGAGGGATCATTTCCTCCCCAGAGACTGAAAAAACCTTTAATTCTCAAGACACTCCAATGGCTGTCATGGAAGTTTTAAGGCAGATCGAAGAGAAGTGGCGAAAAGCATGGGAAGAAGCGAGGATCTTCGAGGCTGATCCAGATCCAACCCGAAGAAAGTGCATGGTCACTTTCCCCTTCTCTTACATGAACGGCCCTTTACATGTGGGACACGGCTTCACGGCTACCCGCGTTGACGCCTATGCGCGGTTCAAGAGAATGCAAGGCTACAACGTCTTGTTTCCGTGGGCCTGGCACTGGACTGGAGAGACCATAGCCGGGGCAAGCGAGCGCGTTAAAAGTGGAGATGAAGATTTCATCCGAGCCTTAAGAGACATCGACGGCGTTTCAGAGGAAAATCTGAAAAAATTCTTTGACCCGGCTTACATGGCTTCATATTACACGAAGGAGAGCCGGAAAGCTGTAAGGCGAATGGGTTTTTCGATAGATTGGAGAAGGGAATTTCACACAACTTCCCTATGCCCAACGTTCAGCAAGTTTATCGAGTGGCAGTGCGAGCAGTTACGAGAAATGGGATACATTATCCAAGGAACATACCCGGTGGTTTGGTGTCCCCACGATAAAAGCCCCACAGGAGATCATGACCGCCAAGAGGGAGAAGGAGTCGTACCCGAAGAATACATGCTCATGAAGTTCAGAATGGAAGACACTTATCTTCCCGCAGCAACCTTCAGACCTGAAACCATCTACGGCGTTACAAACATGTTTATACATCCCGATGCCGACTACGTCAAAGCCCGCGTCAACGGTGAGCAGTGGATTATCAGCGAGATTGCCGCTAATAAACTGAAGGAGCAAAAAAGAAAGGTCGAGATCGTAGGTCGATTCAAGGGCAGAGAGATCATTGGAAAACATTTTGTGAGTCCCATAAGCGACAGAAAAATGTTGATTCTGCCGGGATGGTTCGTAAGCCCTTCGAACGCAACTGGAGTTGTCTACAGTGTCCCCTCCCACGCGCCTTTTGATTGGGTGGCCTTGAGAGACTTGCAGGGAAAGCCTGAGTTACTTAAGGAGTTTGGTATCGACCCTGACGAGGTGAAGAAAATACAGCCTATTTCCATGATTCGCGTGGAGGACTATGGAGAGCACCCCGCCGTAGAACTGGTGGAACGGATGGGAGTGAAGGATCAGTATGATCCTAAGGCTGAAGAAGCGACGAAATTGCTTTACAAAAAGGAGTTTCACGGCGGTGTGCTGAAGGACATCTGCGGCGAGTACTCCGGAAGAATGGTTTATGAAGTGAAGGAAACTTTGATTCAAGACTTTAAGGAGAAGGGCATCGCCGATTCTATGTACGATTTGCCTCAACCAGTCGTATGTCGGTGTCTAACCCCTTGCATAGTTAAGGTGCTTGAGGACCAGTGGTTTCTGAGATACTCAGACGAAGCTTGGAAGGAAAAGGCCAAGGAAGCGCTGAATCAAGCTTCTGTCTACCCAAAGTCAGCCGTACAATGGTTCCTCAACATCATCGACTGGCTAAGAGAGTGGCCTTGCGCAAGAAAAACCGGTTTGGGCACACCCATGCCCTGGAGCCCAGACTGGATCGTTGAAACGCTGACCGACTCCACTGTGTACATGGCCTTCTACACGATAAACAAGCACATAAGACAGTACGACCTAAAGCCGGAGCAACTGACCCGTGAAGTTTTCGACTACCTGTTTTATGGCAAAGGCGATGTCGAAAAAGTGGCTGAGAAATCGAATATGGACCCTGAGGTTTTGGAGTCGATGCGAAGCGAGTTCCTATACTGGTATCCGGTAGACCTAAGAGTCTCTGCTAAAGAACTGGTTCCAAACCATCTAACTTTCTTCCTGTTCCATCACGCGGCGCTGTTTCCAGAACATCTGCCTAGAGGCATTGGCGTAAACGGTGTTCTAAGCATTGAGGGCAAAAAAATGTCAAAGTCAAAGGGCAACTTCGTAACGCTGAGGGGCGCCATTGATCAGTACGGGGCCGACGCCACACGCTGTGCGTTGCTGTTGGGTGGGGAGGGAATGGATGACCCAGACTGGAGAGGCGAAAACGTTCGCGACGTTAGAGTCAAGCTTCGAGGCTTCTACAACCTAGCCAACAGCATAATCGAAACGGCGAGAGAAAAGAAAACTGGGCATCTGGAAGAGTGGCTGATCAGTATGTTGCAGCATCGAATCAAGAACGTGACAGAAAACATGGAGATACTGAAGACTAGGACAGCCACAGAGAACGCGCTCTTCGAGGTTTGGAACGACTTCCGTTGGTATATTCGAAGGAAGGAAAAAACCGATTCAAAAGTTCTGAGGCAGGCTTTAGAGACTTGGATACGGTTGCTGGCCCTCTTTGCACCCTACGTCTGCGAGGAAATCTGGAACAAGATGGGAAGAGAAGGCTTTGTTTCCTTGGCTGAATGGCCGACATACGATGAAACGAAAGTTAACGTTCGAGCTGAGGAAACTGAGAATTTAATTAAAAACGTGCTGGAGGACACTTCGAACATACTTCGTGCAACAAAAATGGTGCCAAAGAAAATCTGTTACTATTCCGCCGCGCCTTGGAAATGGAAGGTCTACCTGACAGCACTGAAAAAGTCAATTTCCGCGAAGATCGCCTTAGGCGACTTAATGAAAGAACTGATGACGCATCCAGACTTGAAGGGGATGGCGAAAAAGGTTTCAAGATTCGCCCGCCAAATTGTCGATGAAGTCAACCAGATGCCCGACGACAAAAGACAGAGACGGCTTAAGATAGGGAGCATCGATGAAAAGCAAACGCTTAGGGAGGCGGAAAGCTTCTTCGAACGAGAATTCAACGCAAAGATACACGTCTATAGTGAGGAAGACCCGCAGCGCTACGACCCTAAAAGGAAGGCTGAACTAGCCAGACCGTACCGCCCTGCCATCTACATCGGATAAAAGCATATCTAAGCAAGATTCCACAAGACGTTAGTGCCCTCTAAACTAGACATCTTTGGCGGCTTTTTTACTGTATTTATCCCAGTTCTTAATTATCTCATTTAGAAGTTTGCGCTGTAGGTCATAGAATCCTTCAACGTCCTTCTCTTTAAAAAAAACCCTCACAGCAAAAGTTCTCTGAAGCCTGTCTAGTCCAACGCTTCCCATGTAACCCGTGCAACCCGTAGCAATGGTAAGCTCAGGCTTCTTTACGAACACTTCTTTGTGCTTATTGTAGAAAGAGTCAATAACCGGGGCAATACATTTTTGGATTAACTCCGTATTGGTAATGTCCCCAGGAAGGGTAGGTGGAAAGCCCACCCTGAACGTATAGTCAACTATGTCCTCTTTGGAGAAGTTCAAGATTCGGCTGTCCAACACCTGTCTATTGGGGATCTCAATGAGGTTGTGGGTAGACATGTAGATTTTCGTGTAGTTAACCGTTATCTCTCTAACTTGGCCTTCCATATCGCCGATCTTCACGTAGTCCGATACTGTGAAGGGCCTAGATATCATGATGTACAATCCAGCTAGGAAATTTCCAACGGTCTGTGTAGCGGCGAAACCTATGGCTGCGCCACCTAGAGCAGAGAGACTCAAAATGACGCCAGTGTCTATGTTGAATACTGGGAGAATGATTGTTATAGCTACGGCAAATATGAGGATTCGCGCCATCACCTTGAACATGTTCTCTATGTGCTCCATCAACCCGATCCTCTTAGAATACCGCTTGATCGCTCTTCCAATCAGTCGATCGGCGACGATCGCCCCGACTAAAACGATGATCGCTTTCAAAGCCAAGATCATATTTTCTGAGGTAACAAAGTCTAAAGCTCCTAACTCTTGAAGAACGCCCCATTGCTTTGCGAAATAGGCGATTGCACCAACAGCCGCAATTGTTAAGACGATGGCCGTAACCCTCTTATTCAATTAAAGGAACCATCGCTCAATCGCCTGAGGATGCTTTTGGCATTCTACTCGCGGTCGGGGCAATCAAATCAAAAAAGTCCTTCCATTCGCTTTTATTCATAACCTCTTCAAGCGCTTCGCTGTAGATCATAATTAGTAGTGTTTCCCTGTTCAAGGATGCTTCCGTTTTTTCGTATCTTTTTCCGACCTTGACCGTTTGCCTCGCAATCTCCTGCGCCAGCTCTTTGAGTTCATGGGAGGTTACCTTGATGGGTTCTCCCCGCCTCTTCCCCACGAGCTGGAAGACGCTTAATATACCACGTAACCGTTCTATGTGGAACTGAAGAAAGTATTTTTGTAGATGAAGAGGAGTTTTCTCATAGTCTTCTATGAACAGGTTTGAGGTTGTCTCATAATACTTCTGGAGTATTCCATGGGATTCCACCTTACTACGCGCAACTCGGATGAGTCTCGATTTGCTCAACAACTGAAGATGATGCTTCACTGAAGGTTTGGTAAGATTCAATTTTCTAGCGAGTTGAGTTTGAGTTTGTGGCTCATGTCTCAGTTGACGCAGTATCTCTCTACGTACGGGATCTGCCAGTATTTTGATGATTTTGGACTCATGAACTACCCTAACAATTTTTCTTGCCATTTTTCAGATCACTGTTCTATAGAGTTTTTCGTAAAGTTTATATTTGCAGGGGGTATATTAGGGTTACCTTATCGGTAATAAAAATCAAACCGATTCGATTGCTATACCTCTCCGCGCCACTATTAGTACCCCTTCCGCATAATATGGTGGCCCGGATCGTTACGTTAGTTGGTGTAAGATATGAAAATTAAAGTTGCAATAGCAGGAGTAGGTAATTGCGCTTCGGCTCTTATTCAGGGTGTTAAATATTACAAAGACGCCAAGGAGGATTCAGAGGGCCTAGGCTTAATGCACGCAGACTTTGGGGGATATCACGTTCGAGACATAGAGTTTGTGGCGGCTTTTGACGTGAATAAGCTCAAGATCGGGCGAGACTTGAGTGAAGCTATTTTCGCAAGGCCCAACTGTTGTGTGAAGTTTGCCAACATGCCTAACCTAGGTGTAAAGGTGCTTCCTGGACCGATACTTGACGGAGTAGCCACGCACATGAAAATTCCTTTCAAAGCCTATAGCGAAGATAAAGACCCTGTAGATGTGGGAGACGTCCTTGAAGAGAGCCGAGCTGATATGTTGCTAAATTTTCTACCCGTTGGCAGCTTTCATGGAACAAGACATTATGCCAAAGCTTGCCTTGAAGCTGGCTGCGCTTTCGTCAATTGTATTCCTGAGTTCGTTGTCAGCGAACAAAAATGGGCAAAGAAGTTTGAAGATGCGGGATTGTCCGCGGCAGGTGATGACATCAAAAGTCAAGTTGGAGCGACCATAATCCATCGGGCACTCGTTGATCTGTTGGTTTCCAGAGGAGTAAAGATTGAGAAAACATATCAGCTAAACGTGGGTGGCAACACTGATTTCCTAAACATGACAGCTGAGAACAGGTTGGAAACCAAACGAATCAGCAAGACCGAAGCCGTCAAAAGCCTTGTTCCCTACGACGTTCAAACTTGGGCGGGTCCAAGCGGACACATTCCCTTTTTGAAGGACAACAAGGTATGCCACATGTACATAAAAGGTCGCAAGTTTGGAAACACTCCGGTAACTATCGACATGAAGCTTTCAGTTGAGGACTCGCCTAACAGTGCTGGTATGGTTATAGACGTAATTAGGGCCACCAAACTAGCGTTAGACAGAGGTGTGGGAGGACCATTGACCAGCATCTCAGCATATGCATTCAAACACCCACCAGATCAGGTGCCGGACCACATCGCCAGACAAAGAGTGGAAGAGTTCATTCAAGGGAAACGAGAGCGTTGAAATTCTTGGCTCGCATGATTAAGGTGCCGCTATGAGAATATCGAAACCTAAGCAAATTCGATGTTACTGGAACGAGAAATCAAACGTATATAAAGATGCACAGTGGACTGGGAGCAAGATTGCAAGGTTTGATTACGCTCAGACCAAGAAGGCCTTACTAAGGAGTTTAAATCCAACCGGAAGCGACAAGATTTTAGAGATCGGCTGTGGACCAGGAACATGGACAGATCTAATCGCAAGTAAATGTTCCACGTTAGTAGCGATAGATATATCTGAGAAAATGATAGAGAAAGCGAAGGAAAATATCCATAACGATAACGTGACTTTCATTAACTCCGATTTCATGAATTGCGATTTAAAGGTAAGATTCGACAAGATTTTTTCGGTGAGAGTTTTCGAGTACATTTCAAACAAAAAAGAATTTTTCAGAAAAGCCTATTCTCTGCTCAATCCTGACGGAGAACTTGTGATAATAACGAAAACCAAAGATTCCTTGTGGGATTTTTACAAAAGGTTAAAGAAATTTTTGGGATTCTACCATCGGAACAACTTTGATGAGGTGCGCCTTTATTCGTGGTATGGAAGCATCTCAGTTGATCTCGTAAGAACCTTGTTGAAAAGCAACAAGTTTTCAATCACGAACATTTCACCTGTTATAATTAGGCTCCCAATTTTCGTGAGAGGAAATGATGAAGTTCCCCTTATACCAAAAAAGTTGGAAAGTATAGCACTTCGAGTTTTCTGTATCCTTTCTGAAAATTTACCTAAAATGCCCACTTATGTCCCTTTTTTCATTTCAGAATCTTACGTGATTCATGCGATTAAGAACATGATGAAAAAACGTGAAAGCTCGGTGAGAGGAGTAAAGAATTCGTCAGAGCTTTCTATTTCAGTGGTTATCTGCACCAAGAACAGAAGAAAAGCTCTAAGAAGATGCGTGGATTCCATTGTCAACCAGAGCTGTCGACCCAGAGAAATAATAATCGTAGATGACGCTTCCGGAAGGAAAACAAAAGAAGCGATCAACGAAATCGTGAACAACTGCAGAATCCAAACTAGGTTAATCGTCAACGAAGAGAGAATAGGATCTGCGGCATCAAGAAATCGGGGAATCAGGGCTGCAAAATTTGACATCGTGGCTTTCTTGGATGACGATTGCTCTGCTGATAAGGATTGGTTGGAGGAGCTATTGAAGTATTATGAATCTGAGTTAGTTGTTGGTGTTGGAGGACCAGTAATCGAGTTGGGGAGAAAGGTCCGAACAAAAGCAAAACCCAAGAAATACATGTACATCTCAAGATCGGGAAATGTAGTTAACAACACAAGACTAGGATCAGAAGAAGAACTAGGGAAATTAGATTTCAAACTTGTCGATTTTTTTCAGGGCGGCAATATGTCCTACAGAAAAGATGTACTCATCAGACTTGATGGATTCGATGAGAACTTTAAAGGCAATGGATATAGAGAAGAGACCGATCTGGGGATCAGAAGTAGCAGAATGGGTGTTCAGATTTTCAACCCTAACGCTTACACTTTTCATTACTCTGCTGAAAAAGGGGGATGTAGAGATTTTGTGAAATTCAACATGGCACGCTTCCTACATTGGAAGATTAGAAACACTTGCTTGCTCCTAATGAAACATTACTCCCTCTTGAACGCTTTGGGAAAGATCAAATGCCAATTCGAAAGAGAAATTCTGGGAATAGCCGAAGGAAAACCGAACTTGGATACTCGAGAAAAGTTTTATCCACATGTTTGTAAGTTGGTTTCGATCATTTACGTTATTGGCGGCGTTATCAGCGGCATTATCTCAGGATTCTGTGTGCGTGCGCACAGAAATGAAATGCCCATTGACGATCCTGTAGACCACGTTACAGAAACAGTTGAAAAAGCCGTGGTGAGTGAGTGATTTCGAAGAGCTATCAATCAATTTCATTGGGCGCGCCGGGAGAAAGCATTCAGTGGTGGGAAAAGATCCATCAAGACTAGTCGTTGCAGCACTCTGCTTAGTCTCTAGACTCAGTAAAGAAAACATAGCGCAAAGCCGCCTTGCTGAAACGGCAGACGTCACCGAATTTACAATAAGAAACAGAAAACAAGACTTGATGAAAAGGCTCAACCCAAACTCAGTTGACGCTCGCATGACAGGTGTGAAGGTTGAAACGTATGGATTTAACTGAACTAGAAAAGAAAACTTACGAATTTATAAAAGCGGCTGGAGAGATTCAGCCCAAGAACATGCCTGACAACAGAATGATGGGCGCGATTGCCAACCTTGAGAACAAAGGGCTAGTGGAAATCTACAAGTACACTAGCATCTATCGACGGAAGAAAAAGAAGTTTGTTAGGGCAAAAAAGTAGTACTTAGCACGCTGACGATAATACCGTGATTTTGAGACGTGTTCGAGTTTGTATGCTCGCACAAGGTCTATTTTCACTTCAGGTGGCTTAGCATTCGATGTTTGAGGCAATAGTTGCAATCCTAGTTCTAATCAGGGGGTTAGCGCTTTTGGCTTTCTCCAGCGACAAGGCGGTTCATCACTCAATGAGTATTGCTTCAGCGTTGGGAGCCTCTCCGCTTATGATCGGACTAGTTCTAGTTTCCTTAGGCACGGATTTACCAGAGGTCGTGGTAGACTTGACAGCGATTCGCAAGCAACAATACGAGCTTGCCATAGGAGACGTAATAGGAAGCTGTATTTTTGATGCTTGCGTTTCCATCAGGATCGGACCGTTAATCTTCCCAATCAAGGTGTCTGGGGATATTGCTGCGATCACGGGCTCATATGTGATAATAGTTTCTATCGTGGTGATACTAGCGCTTGCACTTAGAAAAAAGTTGACAGGATGTTGGGAGCCTTCTTTATCTTTCTATACCTGCTTTCATATTCAACGCTAAACGCTCTAACATGACCTATTCGGAACAGATCTCGGAAATGAGAGGTTAGTTCTATTCCTTGCACAATTTTGTTTATTGATGACAATAGTTTCAAACGTTCTTTACCCTTCTGAGGAATAGGTTTGTTAGAGAAGTTTGCCCGGAAAATGGGAAGAAAGAGAAGCGAAAAAAAACCTTTCTACGATGGGATAAGGGAAGCAGTTTGTCTCTTAGTTCCATTGGAACTCCCCACGCGCATCACGACTGAAGAAGACCATTCGAAGTTTCTGGTGTAAATTTGCTGTTCCGATACTTGGCGGGCCCGCGGGGATTTGAACCCCGGATCTCCGGCTTTCCACTATTCGAAATAGAAGGCCGACGCCTTATCCAACTAGGCCACGGGCCCATCTAAAGCCTCACCTCCAATAAAGGAGAGAAAGCTAATTCATCCCTGAGAACTTTTTGCTACACCCCCTTATCTCTTTAACTATGTACGCGCGCCAAGAAGGGGGGCTATAGAGGGGTCTAGAGCGAGAAAGAGAAAACAACAAAACACAACAAACCCACAACCAAACTAAACTGCTAAAAACCTTTACAAAAGTATACACAAATTATAAATTGCCTTAAAACAAATACAAAGACACCATTTAAGTTTGCCGTATTGTTGTAAAAAAGAGATGAAACAGATGAGCACCCACGCAGAAGACCTAAAACTTCGACTAATGACCATCGAACTACTCCGAACCGCAAAAAAACGATACACCTACCGAGAACTATCCGCCAAAACCGGCCTACCCGTAACCGTTCTAAGCCGATACGCCAAAGGTCACGTATTACCAAACGCCGAAAGAGCCCGACAACTCTGGGGCACCCTAAAAAAACTCGTCGGCTTACAAACCGAACTAGGCAAGATGGTACAATTCAACAACCAAGGATACTTCAACAACACATGGATCATCGGCGACTTCAACATACTCAGACAAGCCGCACACCACGCCCTCGCAGCCTTCGCGGGAAGACGTGTGACAAAAATCTTAACAGCCGCAGTAGACGGCATACCACTAGCAACCATGGTCGCAGACTCGCTAGGCGTCAATCTGATCATGGCAAAATGGAACAAAGAGGTGGGAGTTCCATCGTTTCTCGAGGAAACATACGTGCTTAGGGACTCCGGCGTAACCCGGACACTGTACATGCCTAAGGATGCCTTGAAGAGGAGGGACAGCGTGCTCATCGTAGACGACATGATAAAGAGCGGAGAAACCCAAGCTGCCCTTGTTAACCTCGTTCGCAAGGCAAGAGCAGAAATTTCTGGAGTCTACTCTCTCATCGCTGTTGGAAACGAGTGGGAAAAGAAGTTAGACCTGCCAAAGGGATGTCTAGTCGAGGTCGTAACAAGAATTAAGCGAGCGTAGCAACCGAACAAAACCCTCTAACTACGCACTGCTTACATCTTCCCTTTCTGCAGAAATCTTTGCCAAGCCTGAGCAAAGCAGTTTCAAAGTTTGTGAAGGTTTTGCCAACAACTTTATTTTTTCTCCAAAACTCTTTAAGCTCCCTCAAAGATCTTTCAGGGCTTTTCCCCCTTATCAGATCCAAATTTTTCGCCGCCAGAATAACCAGTGGAGTAGGTTTTGGGTCGGCTTTCTTCCACAGCTCTCTCAGTTCTCTAAGGAAAATGCTCACGGTCACTTCTCCTATGCCCTTCCCCAAGTCCTTCAAGCTTTTTTCCAGATCAGAAGAGCTCAAAGCTTGCTCGTGAAGTAGGCTCAGGCTTCCCTCGTGTTTTGCGATCAGGTTGCTCATAACCTCTAAAAGCTTGTCGCTCGTTTTGAAGTCGTATCGAGCGTAGCCTCCTTCATCAAGTATCTCAACCAGACCATGCCACCCTGTTTTCAGAATCTTCTCTGGCGTTAGCACTCCGCGCCTCTCAAAGCACCGGTAAGTTCGTATCACTGAAGTTTCGCTTATGGGAGCGCCGAACAAAACCGAGGCCAGAAACCACTTAAAAATCTCGCCGTCATCATCTTTTCTCAGGTTAATTCCCAGAATCTCTGAATACCTTCGCCCGAGGTTCCTAGTCAACAGATTTGTAACTTCCATGGGAATCCTCTTGTTATCATGTACTCAAGTCATTATAAAAGTTGAATACTATCTGGAACTTACAACAAAGTAAAAATCGATAAACAAATAATATAGAAGATCAAAGGTGGCGCCCATGAGAACCATAGAGTGGAAAGACGGTACGGTTATCACGGTAGACCAGACAAAACTACCCGGCGAAATGTCATTTCTGAAAATGAAGGATTGCCGTCAAGTGGCATCCGCTATCAAAAACATGAGGATACGGGGAGCCCCGCTCATAGGGGTAGCGGCTGCCTACGGCTTAGCTCTCACCGCCCACCATTCAAAAGCCGTAGAAAAAAGAGAGTTGATGAAGCGAATTGAACAATCAGCTGAGATTTTGAGGAAAACGAGGCCGACAGCCGCGAACCTTTTCTGGGCGGTGGATAGAGTTGTCAAAAGAGCGCTGGAAACCCTGGGAAGTGCAAAGACCGTGGCTAAAGCCATAGTCGACGAGGCTCAGAGGATGGCGGATGAGGACGTCCAAGCTAACCGGAAGATCGGTGGACACGGAGCAAAACTGATTGACGATGGAGACACAGTTCTCACCCACTGCAACGCGGGAAGACTAGCCACCGTGGATTACGGCACCGCGCTAGGAGTTGTACGGGCCGCGTGGGAACAAGGCAAGCAGATCAGAGTGATCGCCACCGAAACCAGACCCAAACTCCAAGGTGCCAGGCTTACAGCATATGAGCTAAAAAGAGACGGAATTCAAGTCACGCTGATCACGGATGGTATGGTAGGGTATGTGATGTCCAAGCGGCTGGTAAACAAGGTTGTAGTGGGGGCTGATAGAATAGTTCAAGACGCTGTAGTGAACAAGATTGGAACGTACCCCATTGCTGTGCTAGCCCATGAACACGGAGTTCCGTTCTATGTCGCCGCTCCCACATCCACCTTCGATTTGACGCACTCCTCAAGGGACGTAATTGTTGAGGAGAGGAGCCCTGAAGAAGTCACGCATTTTTGCTCCCAGAGAATTGCTCCTAGAGAAACAAAGGTTCTAAACCCGGCGTTCGACGTTACCCCGATGAAATACGTGACCGCCATCATCTGTGAAACTGGTGTTCTGTCCCCAACCGAACTCAAAGGACTTGCAACGTTTGAAAGAGCTTAAATTTTAAGCGGGTGCATGACAGCGTAGGTGATTGGAGGTTGCGGCTTTGAAGCAATCGAAGGGAAAGGCTGAGGTGGGTCGCGAAGTCGAGTTAAAGATAAGGGCCTCGCTCGAAGAGAAAGGGGTTCTAGTCTCTTCACCAGAAGACATCGAGGGACTTTCCTCAAGAGGCTACGGAATCTCTGAAAACGGGAAGCTGATGCTCGCTTTTTATGAGGCTTTGTTTCTGCTAGGCAAAGATATCCTCCGGGCAAAGGACGAAAAAACCGGGAAAGAGGTGAGCTTTCAAGACCTCCTTAAGCGTTTTC
>Ga0224506_10000442_pt1 | contig 35545 bp, 30 predicted proteins | sample SF_Jan12_sed_USG_2_FD_169108 | JGI IMG/M metagenome (GOLD analysis project Ga0224506, IMG submission 169108) | Sediment microbial communities from San Francisco Bay, California, United States - SF_Jan12_sed_USGS_8_1 | ecosystem: Environmental > Aquatic > Marine > Sediment | place: USA... | reverse complement strand
CTTACGTTTACCTGTTCTGCTCATTGGGACACTCCTTTTGGGTAGCGCTTGCTACCGATTAAAAGTGTCCGTTAAACTGGGGGAGGTTCAGTCTGACCCTACTGAATTCTACTGAATTGAAAATAACAGTACCTGATGGAGTAGGAGCGGTGAGAGGAAAAATCCAGCCTGACATAATTTGAAGTAACTCAAAAGCCGGGAATCATCATCCTGACTTTTTTTGTTGAACAGAATTCAACCACTATATTTCCCTCCCCTGAAGCCCAATACTTGTCTCGATAGCGGCATACTCTAAAACCTGCCAAATATGACAGGATCAGAAAATTTGCGGTCAAATCGCAATTTACAAGCAATGCCATACAAGATATAAGAGTAAGTAATTACGGGCGTATATCACATTAGGCGCAGATAAGGAGGTTGGAACATGACTTGCGGGTCACTTCATAGAATATTTAGCCTGAGCACACTGCTGGTAATCATTACCATACCAACAGCCTGTTTTGCTAAAACAAATAGCCATTGTCCAGATAATGCACAACAATTCTGGAAAGAGTTTCGTACCGCCGCCATGCAGTCAAATGTAAAAAAAATAGCCAATATGGTCCAGTTTCCACTCGAAGTACGTGGAACCATGGATGACAGCCCATCCCGCCAAATTAATAGAGACAAGTTTAAAAATATTCTTCCAAAGTTACTGGCCACAGATCCAGGTATGAGTGCTATTCCAGGCACGATGAAAAGTTACATCCAGAATATAGAAACGGTACAGAAAAAAGCCTGTAACAAACACGGTAACCAGTTTCGAATTGGTACATGGGTTTTTGTTAAAAAAAATGCTGATTGGCTGCTGGTACAAGCCTTTATTGAGGAATGAGTGAACAAGGAGAGATAGTGTAATGAAACATATTAAGTTGAATGATCAGGGAATAGAGGTGAGTAAAATTCAGATATTACTGAATTCAAAATTAACCCCATCGCCATCACTTGGAATCACAGGCATTTTTGAAAGTAAAACGCAACAGGCTGTAATGAAGTTCCAAAAAAATCAACGCCTGGCATCGAATGGAATAGTAGAAGTTAGAACTCGTAAAGCACTGGGTTTAAAACCAACGGCTACACCGATACCACAAATTGTTACAGCAGGGGCACCCTGGATGAAAGTCGCAGTAGCCGAGTTAGGCGTACACGAAGATTCCTTGCCAGGACAGCATAATAAAAGAATTGTTGAGTACCATAAAACCACAACCCTTAAAGCATCAGATGATGAAACGCCGTGGTGTTCATCATTCGTAAATTGGGTAATAAACCAGTCTGGTTACAAGGGAACAAACAGTGCCGCAGCAAAGAGCTGGGAGAAATGGGGTGTTTCTGTCACGGTTCCTGTTAATGGTAGTATTGTTGTTATAAAGAAAAAAACTGGTTCTGATCAGTCAACGGGCTCATCATCAGGATACCATGTAGGTTTTTATATTTCTAAAACAGACAAGTTGATTAGAATTTTAGGAGGAAATCAGAGCAATCAGGTTAGGTACTCCAATTTCAGGTTATCTTCTTATGAAGTGCTTGCGTATAGGAAGCCGCAATAACATGGTTTTAACATGCCCTTGGTGATGGTCGGATAATTGCTTGTGGTAGTCGGTAAAACGGGGTCAGGAGAACAATTGTTTCTAATATTAAAATTTACTATTCTCTGACCCATCCCAATTCCTCCCTAAATTTAATCACCCCCTTTCCTTTTCACCCTTGCCGTAGCCTGTGCCTGCAGTGGATCATCCGGCCAATGATGTTTTGGGTAACGGCCTTTAAGATCTTTTTTTACCTCGTGATAGGAGCTTTGCCAAAATCCGGCCAGGTCCTGTGTGATTTGTACGGGACGTCGTGCGGGTGAGAGCAGGTGTAGTAACACGGCGACTTTGCCATTGGCGATGTGGGGGGTGTCGGTGAGGCCAAACATTTCCTGTAGACGCACAGCAAGGACAGGTGGGGAATGGCTATAGTCGAGACGAACGTTTGAACCGCTGGGGACGGTGATATGTGTGGGTGCCAGTGCCTTGAGTTGGCTTTGTTGTTCCCAGGACAGGCAGGCCATTAATATAGAATGCATATCAAGTTGTTGCAGGTGTGAGAGGCGAGACATGCCGGTGAGGTAGGGCGATAACCACTTATCCAGTGTTTGCAGTAAGGCCGCATTACTAAAGTCAGGCCAGTCATTACTCAACTGATCATGCAAAAAGATGGTCCGGGCCTGTAACTCACGGGCTGTATCATTCCACGGTAGGCAGGTCAGTCCCTGCGTACGAATGCCCTCCTGTAAGGCCTGCTCGATAGCATCGGGATCGGCATCTAGCCAGGGTTTGTCAGTGATAATGACTTCACCCATGCACTGCTGACGCCGCGCCTGTACAGTGGCACTGCGATCATCCCAACTGACAAAGTAGCGTTCCTGCAAAAGATCACTGTGATGGCGTAACAATTGTTCGCGGTGAATCCCCGCCGCGAGAAAGATGCGTGCCTCACGACTACCATCGAGATGGGCCGCGACAATAAATTCTTCCGTACTGAGCATGTCACCTTCGTTAAGCATGGCACCGCGACCGTTACTGAGCAGATAGCGGGTGCCTGAGTTATCACGACCGCCTGTGTTATCACGATTAAGACCGATGCGATCGGGATAGGCATAGGCGAGGACGACACCGGTTAGTGCCAGGTCGTCCTGTGTGGAATCGGTCTTTACTTTTAACTGTGCTTGCCATTGTTTTGCGATTTCACGCACCTGTCGCAAAGCGGCCTGGTCAAATTCATTGCCGCGTGGCCGATCACGCAGGGCCTCAATACGAAGGCGTAAATCTGATTCACGGATACGACCGCGCATGACATCCCGTTCGTTAAGTAAGGCTGCAACTTCACAGGCGACGGTTCCGGCTTTGATGTCTTTGGCGCGTAACATCATGTGGGCAAGACGCGGGTGGGCACCCCACTGTGCCATCGATTCACCATGTTTCGTTATCTTGCCCTTCGTATCCAGTGCACCCAGTTGCTGTAATAATGCTCTTGCCTGTGCCACGTGTGGCGCAGGGGGCGCATTAAGCCAACGCAGCATGTTTGCATCGGCCACACCCCATTGGGCAAGTTCAAGCATGAGGGGTGCGAGGTCGGCGTCGATAATTTCCGGGTTGCTGTGTGACAGTAGATGCGTTGACGCAGACCACAGGCGATAACACACGCCTGCTTGCGTGCGCCCGGCACGACCGCTGCGCTGATCGGCGTTGGCCTGTGACACGGGCAGGGTCACGAGCCGGGTAAGACCGGTACTGGGATCAAAGCGCGGTGTGCGCATGAGACCGCTGTCAATCACAATGCGAATCCCTTCGATGGTGAGACTGGTCTCGGCAATGGCGGTTGCTAATACCAGCTTACGTTTACCTGCGGGTGCAGGCTGGATGGCCGCATCCTGTTCCGCTGCGGTCAGTTGTCCGAACAGGGGCGCAAGGATAATGTCATCATCCAGTTGTGATGCCTGTAGTGAATCGTATACCTGGCGAATCTCACCCACACCGGGTAAAAAAACCAGGGCACTGCCTTCTTCTTGCTTGAGTGCGGTAAGAATGTGTCGCGTAAGCCCCTGCAAAAAACCACGTCGATCACGCGCAAAGTTTGCCTGCACTGGCTGATAATGGATCTCGACAGGATAACTGCGACCTTCACTGGTCAGCACTGGGGCATCACCTAACAGTTTTGCCACAGAAGACTCATCAAGGGTGGCAGACATGACTAACAGTCGTAGATCATCACGTAGTCCCTGTTGTGCATCAAGGCAGAGGGCCAGACCCAAATCAGAATTGAGATTACGTTCGTGAAACTCATCAAAGATAACGATGCCGACATTTTCCAGTGCCGGGTCATCCTGCAACATGCGTGTCAGGATGCCCTCGGTGACAACCTCAATGCGTGTGTTGGGTCCCGTTTTATTATCAAGACGAACACGATACCCCACAGTCTGTCCGACTGATTCACCAAGGCTCTTTGCCATAAATCGTGCTGCGGCACGTGCGGCAATACGACGTGGTTCGAGCATGATGATCTTCTTTTTACCTAGCCACTTCGCCCCAAGCAGGGCCAGCGGTACCCGAGTGGTTTTACCGGCACCCGGTGGGGCCTGTAACACCACATTATGTTGCTGTACCAGGGTATCAATGAGTTGGGGCAGAAGTTCGTCGACAGGAAATGGCATGGGATAAGCTTAAATGAAAATAATTGATCTCAAAATAACTTCCCCACCGGCAGATAGCGCCATTGCCCTGGCGGTAATTTGGCAAGGGGCACACTGCCAATACGTATCCGCACCATTGAGACGACCGTCAGGCCGACACTCTGACACATAAACTCGATCTGGCCTGCTTGTATGTTCTTGAGTGCGAAGCGCAGGCGGTTTTCACTTTGCCAGCTTACTTTGGCTTTGGGCAGGGGCCAGCCTTTATGTTTTATTTCACGGTTGAGTTTTTCAAGTCCATCGGCTTCTATTTCACCACTGACTTCTACGGTGTATTCCTGTTCGTTCTTTTTGGTATCTTTCACCAGTCTTTGTACGACGCGCTTATCCTGGGAAAATACCAGCAGACCCGTTGCCCCTGCCTGTAGTGGTGCGGTTGGCATTAAAGCTGCGAAGTGACGTTTGAGGGTGCGAATGCTGGTGTTGTCATCGGCCCAGCGGGTTTCTGGTGTAATTAGCTGTCGTGTGGCAACTGGATCGTCGGTATCAAAACCGACAGGTGAGTTGAGCAATATGGTCATGGGTAAAATCGGCTCGAGCGTGGCATCGGCATGCAATTCAACCTTTTGATCCTGCACCATGAACTGTGGTGCATCCACTACTTCGCCATCCACCCGCACCCAACCACCTTCTATATATTTTTCGGCCTCGCTGCGGGAGCAACCGATTAACTGGATAAGTCGTTTGGATAGTCGTATTGCTTCGCTCATTATTTTTTTACCTGTTTGATATTTAACTATCCTGTTGCAAGGCTTCCATTTCTTCACTAATCAGTAACCATTCTTCCTCGGTTTCTTCTAATGACTGAGTAACATTTACCTGTTGTTCTAACAGGGTCTTGAGTTGTTGCTTGTTACTGTCATCATAAATACTGTTGTCGGCCAGTTGGTTTTCTATCGAAGTTTTTTCGCTATTGAGTTTTTCGATCTTTTTATCGAGTGTCTTTAACTTGTTGCGCAAGGGTTGTAACAGTTTACGCTTTTCGGCAGCATCCTGGCGTTGTTGTTTTTTATTGCCTGCGCCATTGCTTTGCGAGGAATCAGTGTCGGTCTCCTGTTTGAGAGAGTCTTTGACCCATTGCCGATAGTCTTCAAGATCACCTTCAAACGGGCTGACCTTTCCACTATCAACCAGCAGCAAAGTATCAGTGACGGTGCGAAGCAGGTGTCGATCATGGGAGACGATGACCATGGCACCGACATAGTCCTGCAGTGCCACACTGAGAGCATGGCGCATTTCCAGGTCAAGATGGTTGGTGGGTTCATCGAGCAGTAATAGATTCGGCTTTTGATAGACCAGGATGGCAAGCACCAGGCGTGCCTTTTCACCGCCTGACATAGGCGCAACAGGGGAGGCGGCAAAATCTCCGTTGAAGGCAAATCCACCGAGGAAGTTACGCAGGCTCTGTTCAGTGGCGCGTGGGTCGAGTCGTTGTAGATGCAATAAGGGACTGGCATGACTATCGAGTTGTTCCAGTTGATGCTGTGCAAAGTAACCGATCTTCAGATCCTTGGCGTCACTGCGTTCACCGGCCTGCAAGCCCAGCTCTCCCGCCAGGAGTTTAATCAGTGTTGATTTGCCTGCACCGTTATGCCCCAACAGACCAATGCGATCCCCGGCGTGGATGAGTAGCTCAACATTATCCAGCAGGCGTGTGTCATTATAGCCAGCACCGATCTTGTCCAGCTTTATCAGCATGTCCGGCATTTTGTCTGGTTGCTTGAATTCAAAATCAAATGGGGAATCGACATGGGCCTGGGCGATGAGCTCCATGCGCTCCAGTGCCTTAACACGGCTTTGTGCCTGGCGGGCCTTGCTGGCCTTGGCCTTAAAGCGTCGTACAAAATCCTGCATATGGGCGATTTCGCGCTGTTGTTTTTCATAGGCGGATTGCTGGTTGGCCAGCTTTTCAGCGCGACGTTTTTCGAAGGCCGTGTAGTTGCCAGTATAGAAGGTCAGCTCGGCCTGTTCGATGTGGGCAATGTGGGTGGTGATCTTGTCCAGAAAGTCACGGTCATGGGAGATCAGTAACAAGGTACCCTGATAACTCCGTAACCAGTCTTCCAGCCAGATCACGGCCTCGAGGTCCAGGTGGTTGGTGGGTTCATCGAGTAATAACAGATCCGAACGGCACATCAGGGCCTGGGCAAGGTTAAGTCGCATGCGCCAGCCACCAGAAAAACTTTTTACTGGATTGGTTTCCTGCTCGGTTGTAAATCCCAGCCCATGCATTAATACTGAGGCGCGAGTTTTGGCACGATAGCCATCTATACTTTCCATTTGCATGTACAGATTAGCCAGGCGCTCGCCTTCATTTTGTTGTTCTGCCTGAGCTATCTCTTTTTCCAGTGCTCGCATCTCGGTATCACCATTCATCACATAGTCGATGGCGGTGTGCTCGACGGCTGGGGTTTCCTGTGCAACATGGGCGATCACCGTTTTGGGTGGCAGGGAAAACTCGCCCGTATCGGCCTGTAACTCATTGCGGATCAGGGCAAACAGGCTGGACTTGCCTGTGCCGTTGGCTCCAGTGATACCGACCTTCTGGCCCTGATGGATGGTGCCATTGACATCGTGTAATAGCTCGCGGGGACCGCGACGCAGGGAAAGTTCTTTGAAATTCAGCATGGGCGGAGTATATCGGATCAATTGGGTGAGACTCGATTAATTTCTCATTCCCATATAGATAGAGTACATGAAATAATAGCCATCAATGGTCTGAACATCGGCTTAGCTAGAATAGCTTATGAAGCAAAAGGAATTTGAGATGACGTACGATGAATACAATGAATTTTGTCACGCGCTACCGGCTACATCTTACGTGGTGCAATGGGGTGGTTCCCATGTCTGGAAGGTGGGAGGAAAGGTATTCGCCATTGGTGGTTGGGGGGATACCGATAAACCTGCCTTCACGTTTAAAACCTCGGATCATAATTTTCAGGTTTTGCAGGATCAACCAGGATTCAGACCGGCCCCCTATATGGCCTCTCGTGGTATGAAGTGGATACAACAGTATGATTTGCCGGAGAGTGCGGATGAGGAGCTTAAGTATTATCTGACAGAGTCTTACCGTCTTGTGTCATTAGGTTTAACGAAAAAAATGCAAAAAGAACTTGGACTCAATCAGGACTAATTTTTCATGAAAAGTATCAAGGCAATACTGGCAGGAACCCTGTTTATTATTATCACGATCGTGATGATTCAATTGGCCATTGTATTTTTGACCGTTGGATATAACATCCTTGCCAAAGACTATCCTTTCTTGCATGGGATAAGCATCTATTTCAGATATCTTGTGGCGTATCCTGTCCTGCTTCTTGTGTTATTCGTTGGTGGTTATCTCACGGCGAAACTGTCTCAAAAGCAGGTATTGGCGCATTGTTTAGCTGTAGGTGTTATTACTGTCAGCTTGTCAACAGTAACGGCGCTGGATTATATGGTGATGACTGTGACGGGTATGGTGCTGGTTATGCTGGCCTTGCTGTCAATTATGGCGGGTGGTTGGTATTGGCAAAAGAAAAATAATACATGAAACGTAATGCCGATTCTGTTGTGGTGCTGGATTTTGAAACAACTGGTTTGTCTCCAGGGAATGGTGATCGGGCCATTGAGATAGGTGCAGTCAAGATTAAGAATGGAATTGTTATAGAGCGATTTCAGTCCTTAATGAACCCGGGTAAACGCATCAGCGGTTTTATTGAAAGTTATACGGGTATCACAAACAAAATGTTGACTAAGGCACCACCTTGCAAAGAGGTGATGCGGGATTTTGCCGAGTTTATATCAGGTTTTGATCTAGTGGCTCATAATGCATCATTTGATAAGCGCTTTCTGGATGCCGAGTTGAAGCGTATTCGATGTAACTATAGCGGTGATTTTGCCTGTTCGATGTTGGTGGCCAGACGTTTGTACCAGACTGCACCCAATCATAAACTTGAAACCCTGGTTAGATTGAATCGCATCAAGATCAATGGTGATTTTCACCGGGCATTGTCTGATGCTGAGATGACGGCCAATTTGTGGTTGTCTATGCTGGCGAAAATCACAGACAAGTTTAATTATCAGACTATTCCGTTTGCTATTATGCAAAAGCTGGCTAAAACGCCCAAGTTATCGGTAGAAGTATTCCTTCATGATGCATCCACATAAAAATATAACCATTGGAGTAGCCTCAATTCATGACACCGCAAACATTACTCAACTTCTGGTTCGCCCCTCAACAGGAAAAACGCTGGTTTAATTCCACACCAGAATTTGATCAACAGATACATGAACAGTTTGAACAAGTCTGGATAATGGCAAAAGCGGGGCAGCAGACTGACTGGGAACAAACCGCGGAAGGAGCTCTGGCATTGGTTGTTTTGCTGGATCAAATGCCACTTAATATGTATCGCGGTTTGCCAGAGAGTTTTAGTACCGAGGCACAGGCCCGTACCGTGGCTGAGCGGGCGATTGAGCAGGGTTTTGATCTGCAGTTAACAGATTCAGGCAAGGCTTTTTTATATATGCCCTTTATGCATAGTGAGGATATGCGTGATCAGGATCGTTCCGTTGCCCTGTATGAAGCGGCTGGGCTGAAACATAATCTTAAGTTTGCCAAACATCATCGAGACATCGTGCGTCGTTTTGGACGATTCCCTCATCGCAATATGATACTTGGTCGAACCAGTACAGAAGAAGAGACAGACTGGTTGGGTTCGGACGAGGCCTTTACCGGTTGATAGCAGGTGATCCTAATATAGACTGAACGCAATGAAAAATGACATTAAAATACAAATAAAACAAAGCGTGGAATAGCTTAAAAAGACGATAATGCAATCAAAAGGTTGAGGAACTGGATGAGCTATTGGCTTATGACCTAGTATTTACCAATTATCTTGATTACGTAAACTGAGTTGTTAACGATGTTATGTAAGCTGTATGTAACTTCCTGTGTGGTATATATGGTTTGAGTATCCCAAACAGGGGAGACACAACCATGTATCATCTCTCAGAAGTTTCAAACATCTGTCGTGGATTTACGGTTTTTAAGTCAGTTTGTCACGGGTGTCGTGTACTGGCACTTGTTTTTATACTTGCTTTAGCCTCATGCCTGGGTTCTGGCAATGGGGGAAGTCCGGGGACTGGCTCGGGAACAGGGGTAATTCCCTGTAATACACCTAAGGCACCGCAAGCACAATCAGCGTACTACCTTCATTCCCAGTTTACCAACATGCCTTTGCCCGAAGGAGGAGGAACGGATTCCACGATTACAACTTCGACTATCCTGGGCAACCCTCTGGCCATTAGTGAAAATGGGGCCAGAGTGTCATTGTTATTAAATATTAATACTTATCCTGATTTATTTCGATCGTTGAGTGTTTTTGCACCTGATAAGACAGAGCCTGTTTTCAATTACACCACAACGGTACCCTTTGACAGTGGTCTGGTGGACAGTTCATTCATGATGCATCAGGCTATGTCACGCGATGGTCGTAGTCTTGCCGTGTTTCTGGGTGACAAGTTGATGTACTTCGAGTGTGATCAGGCTGAACCAAAGTGGGAGTGGGATGGTCGTGAAGAACTTTATGGGGCAGAGGGGGCAGATGCTAGAGGGGATCAGCGTATTCACCAGGGTGGGCCGTTGAGCTTTAGCGCTGACGGTAATTTTCTCTTAACCATTATGCGTCGAATCGATGAAACCCAGCTTTATAAACAAAATGTTCTTCTGTTTAAAAGGGATGAAAATAAACCCGTCGTCCATATTACAGTCGACTCAAGAAATCAGGGTATCAAGGCAGCTGTATCGAGTGATGGAAGCCGTATCGCGGTAATCACTTCATTGGAGAATCCAGACGATATAGAGCGTACTCAAATGGAAGTGCTTGATGAATGGACCTATCGTCATAGTCGAGTGATATTATTTGAAAATGGAAAATTGCAATGGACAAAGTGGTTGATGCACAAGTGTAACAAGTGTGATGATGACGTTATCGCGCTGGTAAAACCGACGTTTGATATTGCAATTAGCGAGAATGGCGAGATAATCACAGCAGCAGGACCTGGTGGGCAGATTGTTCGTTACCAGGCAACTGGTGGGATTGAATTATCACACTTTGAAGGTACCAGCCCCGATGGCCCGGATAGAAATGTCCCATGGAAATATAAAGAGTTTAAAGTATCTGATAACGGTAAACGTATCTCATCGACAGTGACGAAATGGGATTTCGTTACACGTGGGATGATGTATTTTGACATGGATAAAGGAAACGGACCTATTTGGCAGAGTCATGAAATACGTGAAACCCATGTGTCATATCCTGGAGATGATGATCCCCAACCTCATACATACCCAGTTTTATTTGAGGAAGGTTATCTCGGGTTTGATTATCATATTCCGTTTTCATGGCCATCAAAATATATTTCACCTGATTTGAAATACCTGGAAATGTCTTATGATGGCAATTTGATGCTGGCCAGGAAATATTTTTTTGATGGTGTAACTTCCGGACATGAACATGACGGCCATCTTTATGCCTTTTATCATGGTGCACCTATACCCTTTCAGGTACTCACTGAAAATGCGCAACCCGCCAATGACTCTGATCTGATTCTTGGCGCATTATCTGGTGATGGTCGTTGGGCTGCCGGTCTGGCATATGAAATCGATAATGACATTGGTGAACCCGGCAATATACTGCAGCCGGCGTATCGCCTACATCTTTATGAAATACCGCCGGGTAGTGTGTTGGAAATCCCGACTGATCTTACTGTTCGTGTTAATGGCGATACAGGGGAAGTGATCGGGCTCTTTGGGGATACCGACCTTGCCAAGATTGTACGTCACGTTGTTAAACCTGGAAGAGCTGCTACTTTGCGAGAAGAATTACGTTTGACCACTTTATTGGGACAGCTATTGTTTGACGATTGTATTCCATGGCACAGCAACAAGACTTTTGACTATAGCTGGCCAGATGGTTTTAAGGCCAATGTTGAGGTTATGGATTGGCAAACACCAGATTGTTTGTCTAATCAGACCCAGCCCACGATGATGTTGTTAAGGCAGGAATTATTCAGTGGTGATGTTTTGTCAAAACAGTTATATAAAGACTACTTCCATATAGAAATTTATACCAATGAATAGGCGTAAAATATAAAATGGCCACTGTATGAAACAGTGGCCACTCTTTAGCAGCTTATTTACCTGTATAGTTTGTTGCCAGGTAATGACCATCGATTTTAAAGAACATATACAGCGTCTGTTTTGATTTGTCAGACAGCCCTGGGTTTTTGAATGTTACCAACCATTCCTCTTTACCGTTATATGTCTTTTTTTCTGCACGATTGGCTTTGATGCCTTTCCAACTTTTATCGACCTTACCTTTCTTGACCAGTCGACCCAGGCGTTTTTCTGCCTTGATGATGGCCTTTTCTTTTGAAATCGGGCCATGGGAGTGGCCAGCACCGGCAAGTACGGCACTGCTGTTTAGGCCCATCAGGCCACAGAACATGATTGATAGAATTATCTTTTTCATAATATTTCCTCGCGATTAATCGATTAATCGATTGATTGATGGTTTGACTGTTGTCTGGCCTGCTCTTCATTCATACGCAGGTGATCGTGGTAATGGCTATCAGAGCTGAAGCCGAAATCATCTGGCGCAGTGACATGCCAGTAACCGTGTATCTGCATACTAAACAGGAAGACACCGGCAAAGATCAGAACAAAATTGGATAACTTGCTGAACATGACAAAGGAAGCCGTCTTACGCCAGCCAGTTAAGGCCAGTAACATCAGTGCCAGGGCAATCAACTGACCCAGTTCAATACCGACGTTGAAGGTAATGATGTTGAGTAGCAACTGATCATCGTTCAGCGGTAATTGCTGTAGTCGTGTAGATAGTCCCAGACCATGGATAAGACCCAGACCGGTGATCATGGCCAGCATGTTTGGTGCCTTAACATTCAGGTACTTTTTAAATCCATCCAGGTTGGTAAAGGCGATATAACAAACACTCAAACCAATGATGGCATCGATCAGAAAATAATTGATCTGAATGCCATTAAAGGTGGCCAGGATCAGGGTCACACTGTGTCCCAATGTGAAGGCCGTAATGTATTTAACAATATCTCGGAAAGTGGTCAGGAAGAAAATGATCCCGAACACAAACAGCAGATGGTCATAGCCGGTCAACATGTGAGTGGCACCCAGCCACAGATAACTCATGTTACCGCCATCAATAATGGCCTGTTTCTCTGCTTCGGACATGCCGTGGCCAAAGGCCAGACTGGTGCCCAACAGGGACAGGATAATAAATAAACTTATTTTATTTCGTAACAGCATAAAGCTTACCTCATATAAACAAATTGATAGATGAAAGCACTGCAAGTGGCAGTGTTTTCAAAATTACTAATGGGTTTGTTTATCAGGCAGGGGGGCCACGCCGCATGGCGCAATAGATTTCAAAATGCTTGTAAAAGGGAGAGACATAATTGTGACGTCGAATAATAATCCGACCAATCCCAACGGGAAGTAGGATAAAGGCCAGGCCAAACAGGGCCAGGATCTTGATGATCTTGTGCAACTGGGTTTCCAGTTCCAGATCGACCTGTGGACTGTCACTGGGGTGACCGGGTTCAATGTCAATATTGTCATGCTGGCTGGCATGGATATGGAAGCCATGCGTTTCAGTTGCATGAGAGTGCAGTTCCTCACCAATATGCGTGGCGGGTAAATGAATATGTAAGCCAAGCAGGGGCATCAAGCACAGGGACAGGATGAGCAGGCCGATAAAGGCTTTTGTTGGCTTATGGTGTTTACTGAAAATCATCAAGTGCAATATCGGCCAGAGTGAAGCGTTTGTTTAGTGATTTTGGGGAGTATAGGTAGTGCTAAACCATATATCCAGCCAGGCAATATGTGAAGCCTTAGCCGTCTGTGGTATGGTTCACGCATTTGGGACAAACAGAGCAGTTTTATGGCAAAAAATACCCTTTACTGGCACGACTACGAGACATTTGGCATTGATCCTGTACGGGATCGGCCCGTGCAGTTTGCCGGTGTCAGGACCGATGAAGAACTGAATATCATCGGTGAACCATTGAATATTTTTGCCCGGCCTACACCGGATACCCTGCCACATCCCATCTCCTCTGTGATTACCGGTATCACACCGCAACAGGCCCTGGAACGGGGAATGCCCGAGGCCGATTTTATTGCCCGAATTCACGAAGAGCTGTCCCAGGCCGGTACCTGTGGTGTGGGCTATAATTCGCTACGTTTTGATGATGAGGTAACGCGCAATACCCTGTATCGAAATCTTTATGATCCCTATGCCCGTGAATGGCAGAATGGTAATTCACGCTGGGATATTATCGATATGGTACGGGCCTGTCGTGATCTTCGACCGGAAGGTATCGTCTGGCCCAAGCGCGAAGATGTCGACCGCAGCAGTTTTAAGCTGGAAGAATTGACCGTGGCCAATGGTATTGGCCATGAACAGGCCCATGATGCCCTGTCCGATGTGTATGCCACCATTGCCATGGCGAAACTGATTAAGGACAAGCAACCCAAGCTGTTTGAATTCTGTTACAAAATGCGACGCAAGAACGAGGTGTTGAAGTATATCGATATTAAAGAGATGACACCGATCCTGCATAGTTCAGGGATGTATGGTAGTGATCATGGCAACACACGCATGGTGGCACCAATTGCTAATCACCCAACGAATAAGAACAGTATTATCGTGTTCGATCTTTCTCAGGATCCCAGCATTCTACTCGAGCTTGGGGCGAAGAAATTGCGAGAGCGTCTTTATACTCCTGTGAGTGAATTGCCGGAAGGAAGTGAACGCCCAGCCCTTAAACAGTTAATTATCAACAAGTGCCCGGTAATAGCGCCCACCTCAACCCTGACTGGGGAGGCAGCGAAAAGATTGAACATAGATCTGATGACATGTCAGAAACACCGTCAGATCTTGCTGGCAGCCCGCAAGGATATTCAACAGAAGATTGCCAAAATCTTTGAACCCCAGGAATATGAGCCGGTTACCGATCCGGACCTGATGATCTATGCCGGTGGTTTTTTTCATGATAAAGACAAGGCAACTATGTCCCGTATCCATGACACTAATCCAGAGGAACTGGCTGCTCAGACATTCAGTTTTCAGGACAAGCGTCTGCCTGAAATGCTGTTTCGTTTTCGAGCACGTAACTACCCGGAGACCCTCAACGAACAGGAGCAGGCCGAGTGGCTGGAACATTGTCGAGCCAGGTTGATGAATGGTGAAGCGGGCCATTTTAATTTTGAAGCCTTTCGTACAGAACTTGCCGAACTGCGTGACGAACTGGCGGAAGAAGAAACTAAACTGCAAATTCTGAATGAAGTGGAATCCTTTGCTGAGGAACTTGAGTCGTATATATCACAGGCTTGATTTAAATGAAAAGCGAGAAGCCTGTGGCCACCGATGGGTTGCTGACTTAAATGATTATGAGTTTTCAATTATGTTTAACACTCCGTACCCACAGAAAATTTTCCACCTGTCTTAAGTTACTCTCTCTGATTTCAACCCTTGTATTATTTACGGCTTGCACCGTAAATAATACACCTAAATTGATTCTGAACGATCACCCCTTAGTCGATAAAATATGGGATATAAAAAACAAACGCTTTATTAGTCGCTCATCTCTTAAAGCCAGTATGTTAGCAAGTGAGTTTATATTATTGGGTGAACGACATGATAACCTGATACATCATCGTTACCAGAGCTGGGTTATTGAACAATTAAGTAACGCGAATAAAAAGACCGGCGTAGCATTTGAAATGATAAATGTTCAGCAGGGTCAGTTACTGGCGAGACACAAAGTGCGCACAGTTGATGAAATGATCGGTCTACTCAATCAGTTTAAAACGCACTGGTATTATGAACAGCGTTACAGAAATTTATTTGCTGCTACGCTTCAAGCGGGCTTTCCTGTTATTCCAGCCAACCTGAGTCGAAAACAGCTCAGGCAATTATCCACCAAAGGTGAAAATGGTTTACCGAAAGCCTATCGAAAGATGCTTGAGCAGGTTCCATTGTCCAGTTTGCAGACTCAATCCTTAGAAAAAGAAATTATGGCATCCCATTGCAATATGCTAAGTAATAAAATTGCTTCCAAACTGGTGTTATCACAGCGTATACGCGATGCGGTAATGGCCCATGGTCTGAGTAAAATTCATAGCCCTGTCAAAGTACTCATCGCCGGGGCAGGACATGTACGGAAGGACCGAGGTGTGCCTCTTTATCTGATGAAGTACAAACCGCAGGCCAGGGTGCTGAGTTTGGGTTTTACCGAAGTCGAAAACAGTTCACATAAAATTGCTGATTACACTCGACGCTGGGCTGCTGAAGAGCTGCCTTTCGACTATGTATGGTTTACGCCTCAGGTTAAACGTAAAGATCTCTGCGCAGAATTTGCCAGACAAATGAAAAACAAACATCGTACTCAGAACTAAATATATGGTGTTCAGGCACTTGTTTGGTAAATCCATATGAGTTTGAAAAATCCCAATCCACAGGGTAAAGGTCTAGTTCCTGTTCTGGATAGTCTGGCAGCAAGTCGGACAGTCATCGATGTTGCTCCCAAACATATTGAACAGATCAGTAGCGAACTGTTTACCTCCCTGTTTGTTTTGCATAGCCGATTTCATTTCAAGCCAATAATCGGAAAGTCATACTGGTTATACCGCCGTAGAGACAATAGCTTTCATTTATCCATGATTGATCCGGATGAATGGGGTGGTTTTGGATTTGGCCAGTATATTGGTGAATGCGTATTACAACAGGATATCACCTGGACCCTTGAACTGGATACGCATGCGGCAAGCGATCAGGAACTGTTGAGTTTAATTGAAGAACAGCGACGGCAACTGGAAACGGCCTTGCACGATGCACGGAGTATTGATGATGTCTTACCAGTATATCTTGAGTCATTACCCTTCTATCAACGGGTCTATGCTTCGGCACTGGCAAATTCCTTAAAGACCTCAATGCAAAAAAGTGGCATACAGGGACTGAGTTATACCCAGGCAAAAGGTTTTCTCACAAAGGAATGAACGTAATTTAATTAAAAGCGTATCACGGCCCCCAGGGTCGCTGAACCAATCGTGTCCTTGTCCACGATAGGACTGTCGGTAATGCCTTCGCCCAGTTTCTCATATTTAATTTGTCCCAATAATTCCAGGTAGCGAGTAATATAAAACGAGGCATTGAGTGAAACATGATAATTGAGACTGGCCTTGCCCTGATAAACAGGTCTATCGACTTTTGCTTCGTGAGATTGAACACCATAGAAATGATCGACCAGCGCAGCATCCTGATGAGTCAATCCTATAGAAGGAGAAAAGCTAAAACTGCTGGCGGGTTTAAAAGACTTGCTTATCGAAAGCACCGTTTCAGTTCCAGAACTTTCATCAGTGTCAGCTAGTACCTGCAATGTCAGAGTGGCAATGTCCATATTGTACTGGGTCGAGATGCCGGCAAAATAGGTGGGATTGGTTTTATCAATACCTTCCAGCTCGCCATTTTTGGCGAAGCCGGCCTCGACTTCATAATAGCGTGGTGTTGCCAGTAGACCGAGGGTAAAACGGTTTTGGTTAAGAACGTTAAGCCCGACATCCAGCCCTTCTATATAAAAGCCTTTGTATTTATAGGAAAGGTAGGGCAAGGAGGTGGATTGTTTATTGACGCCGACAAAAGGCCGTTCAGCGACCGAGATAATGCCACCAATCCCAAACGAGTGGTCTTCCCGACTCGCTGTTTCCAGGGTTGAGCTTACGATGGGGGCGGGAGCGGCAAAAACGGACTGACTGGTGAATAGTGTAATAAAAAGAAGCGGCGTAAATGATTTCATGTCTATATATCCTTTGCTGAAAGGGCATCCATACCCATACCAGTCAAAGAATATATGGCCTGATGTTCACAAAAGTATCACAGCATTGTTAATTTTTTTTATTTTACTATTCAGAATCAAGTTTGAACTGCTCAATCCGCATGGCAGTTGCACCAGCCACAGCTGCAGGCATCACCAGAAAATTCAATAGTGGAATCATGGTGCACAGCATGACGGCGCCGCCAAATCCCAGTGATAACATTTTTTTCTCACCCAGTTTATTGCGGATATCGACAAAGTTCATGCCGTGATTGCCAAGTGGATAATCACCATATTCAATGGCCATCATCCAGGCACTGAAGAAGGCCCACAGGAAGGGGGCGACAAGATTAATGGCCGGGATAAACGATAAAATTAAAAGCGGTATTCCCCACATCAGAAAATAGAGTATTTTTCTAACCTCACCGCTCAAGGCGTAGCTGATTTCCTGTGTCATCGAACGGCCTGATTCATCAACGGGGTCTTTGCCGGTCAGACTTTTTTCAACGGCACTGGCAAGAAAACTGTTGAATGGGGCACCAATGAGGTTTGCGACAATGGAAAAGCCAAAGAACAGAACAATACCTGCACTAAAGGCAAACAGTAACCAGATTAAATACGACAACCAGGCCAGCCAGTCAGGCAGGCTACTGGTCATACTGTCAAGCCAGTCACTGACATAGCCACCGAGTAACCAGAACAGCAGGGTAAAAATGAGAATATTGATTGCTAGTGGAATAACCACAAAGCGTTTGACGCCAGAGCGTTGTATGAGACTGAGGCCCTTGATGAAATAAGCGGCGCCGGAAAGCGGGTTACTGATCATTTTGTCGTCCTGTTATTTTTGCATGCTGTTTTTTGACAATAATGCCACACCGTAGGCAGCTTCGGTATGTATCGGTTCAGAGATGGGAACATTTAATAAGGCCTGTCGCATCCAGGTCCATTTATCATTTTTTGCACCACCGCCCATAGTGCGGATCGATGTTGGCCAGGACGCACCCAGTTGTCTGAGTTTCTCATAACCCTGGCGCTCAATCTGCGCGATACCTTCCAGTAGACCCTGAAAAAACATCACATCATCATCGGGTCTGGGGCTGAGTCTGGGCGATAAATCGGGGTCATTGATAGGAAACCGTTCCCCGGTCTGGGGCAGTGGGTAGTAATCCAGTCCGGTTGGATGGTCAAAATCCAGAGCAGTCTGCATTTCGGCCATCTTTTCATCACTGAAAAAGTCTCGTAACACCTTACCTCCGCTGTTGGAGCCACCCCCGACTAGCCAGTATTGGCCACAGGGCTGGCTGTAGACCCCGGATTCGGTATCGAAAATGGGCCGCTCACAGATAATCTTGAGAACCAGGGTAGAGCCGAGGGAGGTGACCGCCTCACCGGGCCGGCTGGCCCCCGTGGCCAGGAAGGCTGCGGTGCTGTCGGTGGTCCCGGTCACAAGCTGGATATCAGCTGGAAAACCAAAACGGGTGGTGATTTCAGGGCTCAGGCTGCCAATAGGGGTGCCAGGGGCCACGACCTTGGGGAGCCAGCCTGCTGGAATGTCCAGCGAGTCCATCCAGACTGGCCAGGATTTTCCGACCGGGTCATAGCCGGTCTTGAGGGCATTATTGTGGTCACTAGTGCCAAATTGACCCGAGAGCTGGCCATATATCCAGTCGGCCTGATGCAGAAAGTGGTGCGCATGAGCGGCGTAGTCCTGCTGCTTGAGCCACAACAGCTTGGCAAGGCCCGAGCTGGCACTATGCACGGCACTGTCGGGTGGAGCGGTCTGTTTCAGGGAAGCTGCTTCTGCGGTGGCCCTGGCATCGTTGTACATCAGGGCCGGGGCCAGTGGGGTACCACTTTTATCGCACAACAGGACGGTACCCGAGGTGCCATCGAGACAAATGGCACGGACGTGCTCAACATCAATAGTTCGGCAAAGCTGGGAGAGGAGTTTCTGAAGGGTGTCCCACCAGATACGGGCATCCTGTTGCACTTCCGCTCCGTGGACGTCCGGGGCAGGCCAGCTCAGGGCCTGGTTGGCAATGGGCTTTGCCTGCTGATCGATGACAATGGCCCGGCAACCGGAGGTGCCAAGGTCGATACCAATGAAGAGATCCTGCTCTTGAGACGTCCCTTCGGGCATGGGCCGTTAGGGCAGTTCGACCCGTTGTGGGGCTTGCCAGCCGGGTTTGTGGTGTTCGGCCACTACGGTAGTGTAGATGCCACCACGCACATTGAATTCTGCCGTGAGGCGCATGAAGCGTGGCTCGGTGGCTTTGACCAGATCATCGAGGATGGCGTTGGTCACGGCCTCATGAAAGGCGCCTTCCTCCCGGAATGCCCAGACATAGAGCTTGAGGGATTTCAGTTCCACGCACAGTTTGTCGGCCACATACTCGATATTGAGGGTCGCAAAGTCCGGTTGTCCAGTCTTGGGACACAGGCAGGTAAACTCCGGAATCTCGATTCGGATGGTGTAATCGCGCTCCGGCATGGGGTTCTCGAAGGTTTCGAGGGTCTTGGATGGTTTTGTACTCATGGGCGGCAAAGATACAGGATTGACCATATATTAGACAAGTCTAAATTGATTTTGTGGTGCCTGAAGATTTATTCACAGCTTATACAGAAGTTATGCACAGGCTAATTTCTAGATGAAAAAAATAGTTTACGAAGCTGTCATATTTTCCAAAAATCAATCTTGTGATCGCGAATGCCGATCCTGTATCTTACCCGGCCATGAGATTAAGAAAATTAAAGCTAGCCGGATTCAAATCCTTCGTTGACCCCACCACAGTTGTCTTTCCCAGTGAGCTGGTCGGGGTTGTTGGGCCAAATGGTTGTGGTAAATCGAATATCATCGATGCCGTCCGCTGGGTGATGGGGGAGAGCTCTGCCAAGCACCTGCGTGGTGACTCCATGGCGGACGTTATTTTTAACGGCTCCAGTACCCGTAAGCCCGTTGGTCAGGCCTCCATCGAACTGGTGTTCGATAACACTGAGGGACGTCTTGGGGGAGAATTCGCCAAGTACAATGAAATTTCTGTCAAACGTAGTGTGTCCCGTGATGGTCAGTCCCATTACTATCTGAATGGCACCCGCTGTCGTCGCAAGGACATTACCGACCTGTTTCTGGGTACCGGCCTTGGGCCTCGCAGTTATGCCATTATCGAACAGGGCACCATTTCTCGTATTATCGAGGCCAAACCGGAAGAACTGCGTACCTTTATCGAAGAAGCGGCAGGTATTTCCAAATATAAGGAGCGCCGTCGCGAGACCGAAAACCGCATTCGTCATACCCGCGATAACCTGGATCGTCTCACCGATCTGCGTGACGAACTGGGCAAACAGATAAATCATTTACAGCGCCAGGCCAAAACGGCTGAGCGTTATAAAGTGCTGCGTGAAGAAGAACGCCTGTTAAAGGGCCAGTTACAAAGCCTGCGCTGGAAGGCGTTGAATGATAAGGCCGCAGAAATCGATCTGGCCTTATCTACCAAAGAGACAGATCTTGAAGCCGCCATTGCCACGCAGCGAAAAGTAGAAGCGGATATCGAAAAACAACGTGAGACCCACGTTGAAGCCAATGAGAATTTTAATAAAGTACAGGCCCACTTCTATAGTGTAGGTTCTGATATTGCCCGTGTTGAACAATCAATTCAACACGCCAGGGAAAAGCGTCAGCAGCAACAGCATGACAGTGCTCAGCTGGAAAAAGACTGGCAGAATGCTCAGACTCACCTGGAAACTGACCGCAAACGTATCGAAGAACTGGAAAACGAACTGCAACAGATCGAACCTAGTTTAAACCAGGCACAGGAAGGTGAGGCCCGTTCCGTATCGGAGATGACAGCCGCCGAACAGGCTATGCATACCTGGCAGACCGGTTGGGAAGAACTCAATCATAAACTGGCCGAGGCCAATCGCAAGGTGGATGTGGAGCAGGCACGTAGTGCCCATCTTGAGCAACACATCGAACAACTGACAAGCCGTCGCGATAAAACCCGTGATGAACTGGCAACCTATTCTCATGAGGAACTGGATGCGCAATTAGTCGAAAAACAACAGGCCCTGTTACTCAGCGAACAGACCTTACAGAACAAGCAGCAACAGGCCACTGAACTGCAAGGTCAGATTGCCAGCCTTAGAGAGTCCAGCCACACCCAGTCAGCCGAACTGGATGAAGCACGTAATACCCTGCAGGACCTTAGAGGTCGCAATGCCTCACTGGAAGCTCTGCAACAGGCCGCCCTTGGTAAACACCAGGAAGGCATCAGTGAATGGTTGAGTAACCAGAATCTATCCAGTGCGCCACGTCTGGCGGAAAAACTGGACGTGGAAAATGGCTGGGAACAGGCCGTAGAATGTGTGTTGGGTAGTTATCTTGAGGCGGTCTGTGTAGATGGATTTGATCCCCTGGCCAGTGCCGTCACCGATTTTACCGAAGGTAGCGTCAGCTTCTTTGATACCAGCGTACAACCTGTTAGTAACAATGGTACTACAGCAAATCGACTGCTGGAGAAGGTGAAGGCTCCCTGGCATCTTGAAGGCCTGCTCGATGGTGTTTATGCCGTTGATTCTTTGCAGGATGCCATGGCCGTAAGAAATAATCTGTTGGCCCACGAATCCGTTGTGACTAGAGATGGCCTCTGGGTCGGTGCTGGCTGGTTACGTGTCACCCGTGATAAGGATGAGCGTGCTGGTGTTCTTAAACGTGAACAGGAATTGAAAACCCTGGCCCAGGAAATTGAACAGGAAAGTAAAAAGGTCGACGAGCTTTATGCCGCTCTTGAGTCTGGACGTGAACAGTTGCGTGAACTTGAGGCAAAGAGTGAAACGGCCCAGTCTGAACTTAACCAGGCCAATCGCACTCATGCAGAGAACAAGGCAGAACTGGGTGCGCTTGAATTGCGACTGGAACAGGTCAAGAAACGTCAGTCAGATCTGCAACGTGAACTGGACGAACTAAATACTCAACTTGAAACTGAGCAGGCCCAGAAAGGAAACTCAGCGTCTTCGTTTGCTGAAGCACAGAAAGTGGTTGCAGAATTGAGTGAGCAGCGGGTGGCGATGTCTAACCGCCGAGATGAACTCCGTCAATCACTGGATGAAGCAAAAGAATCAGCCCAGGCTGAACGTGAGGTTGCGCATCAGGTTAAATTACGTGCAGAAACACTTAGAACCGAATTGTCCTCGACACGTAATGCACTGGATCGTATGGACAACCAGCTCAGGCAGTTGGGTGGCCGTCGTGAAGAACTCAAGGCTGCACTATCTGAAGGTGATGCCCCCATTCACGAACTGGAAACAGAACTGGCAGCCCATCTTGAGAAGCGGGTCAGTATTGAAGCAGAACTGAATAAGGCTAGAACCGATCTGGAAAATATCGAACACCAGTTGCGTGAACTGGATGAGGCCCGTGCTCAGGCCGAGCAGGGTGTGCAGAAGGTACGTGATGAGCTGGCCGATATCCGAATTGGTGGCCAGGAACTGAAGGTAAGACGTCAGACCATCGAAGAGCAGATAGTGGAAACCGGCTTTGAACTCAAAACCCTGCTGCAAGAGCTACCTGAAGAAGCGACAGAATTGGCCTGGACTGAGTCAGTCGAGAAGATCGAACGACGTATTCAACGTCTTGGTCCGATTAATCTGGCGGCCATTGATGAGTTTGAACAACAGTCAGAGCGTAAGGAATATCTTGATAAGCAAAATAACGATCTGACGGAGGCTTTGACTACACTGGAAAATGCCATCCACAAGATCGACAAGGAAACCCGTACCCGCTTCAAAGAGACCTATGATAAGGTCAACACAGGTATGCAGAATATTTTCCCACGCCTGTTTGGTGGTGGTCATGCCTACCTGGAAATGACGGGTGATGATCTACTTGAAACCGGTGTCACGGTCATGGCCCGCCCACCGGGTAAGCGTAACAGTACCATTCACCTGTTGTCTGGTGGTGAGAAAGCCCTGACGGCGGTGGCGATGGTATTCGCCATTTTTGAACTAAATCCGGCGCCTTTCTGTATGCTGGATGAGGTGGATGCACCATTGGATGATGCCAATGTGGGTCGTTACTGTGAGATGGTCAAGGAGATGTCAGATCGCACGCAGTTTATCTTTATCACTCACAACAAGGTCACCATGGAAGTGGCTGAATACCTGACGGGTGTGACCATGCATGAACCTGGTGTTTCGCGTCTGGTCGCTGTGGATGTGGATGAAGCAGTCAAACTCGCAGCTGTTTAAAACGTCTCAGACGCTTCCATACGGCGTTAAAAAAATTTTAAAGGAGCATTTACATTGGTACATTCGCTCTCGCCCATCCATGGGCTTCGCGAAATAAGTGCATCCATGTACAAAACTCCGCTTTTAAATTTTATTTTTGCCTTGTCTGAAAGCGTCTGAGACGTTTTAAAATTAACAATCAGGATGCATCATAAATGGATCCATTGCGTCTAATTATACTATTCATTGGTCTTGTGGTTATCGCAGGTATTTACCTGCGTTATCGAGAACCAAAGCAATCAGATAGCTCAGCCCCGCCAGAAGATAAACCATCCTTGCTCGATACACTACGAGATATTCTGCCCAGTCGAAAATCTGGCCAGGATGAACGCGATGAACCGGATATTTCCATGGAAGATGTTGAAAGCTTTGGATCGTTTCAGGCCCATGGCAGTGAAGTGAAATCAGATGATATTGAAACCGGTATACATGTGGGATGGGACAGCATGACACCGGTTGATCCCAAAGATGAGGTCCTGATTGTATTTAATATTCTGGCCAAGCCGGGTGAACAGTTTCATGGTCCAGATATTCAGACGGCTGCTATTGAGTCGGGTTTTAAGCTGGGAGATAAAGATATTTTTGATTATCGTAATGAAAAAATGAATTCCAGTTCACCTGCCGTGTGTAGTTTTGCCAATGCAATAGAACCTGGGCATTTTGCAGCCCTGGAGTCTGAGGAGTTTGCCTCGCCAGGAATATCCCTGTTTGCTCAGTTGCCCGGTCCACTGGATGCCAGAGAAACCTTCAAACTGACTCTGGACAAGGCTCATGGTCTGGCATCATCACTGGGTGGTATCCTCTGTGATGAATCGCGAAGTATTCTCAGTGAACAAACCGTGGGTCATATCAAAGAGAAGGTCGAAGCTTTTCGTTTTAAACAGCAAATGGCAGCAAAGCAACAAAGACGTCACTAAGGAATTCCCTATCCATGAACCCCAAGGCCAAAGTAGAGCAGGCTATCAACCAGCTCAGGGATGAAATTAATCACCATAATTATCTTTATTATGTTATGGATGCCCCGGAAATTCCGGATGCGGAATATGATCGTCTTTTACGTCAGTTACAAAAGCTGGAGCAGGAAAATCCACATCTCATAAGCTCAGACTCGCCAACTCAACGAGTCGGGGCGGCCCCCCTTGATGCATTCACTCAGGTTAAACACAAAGTTCCCATGTTGTCCTTGAATAATGCGATGGATGAACAGGAAGTCACTGATTTTGATCGCCGTATTCGTGAAAAGCTGGCTGTTGAAAATGTTGTCTATACAGCCGAACCTAAACTGGATGGATTGGCTATCAGTCTTATTTATGAAAACGGCCTGCTAGTGCGAGCGGCCACTCGAGGTGATGGCACAACAGGAGAGGACGTGACACAGAATGTACGTACCATCGATTCTATTCCTCTTAAGTTAATGGGTAAAAACTTTCCGAAAACGCTGGAAGTGCGTGGCGAGGTCATTATGACCAAGTCGGGTTTTAATAAGTTAAATGATGCACAACGACAAAAGGGTGAGAAGACCTTTGCCAATCCACGCAATGCCGCAGCCGGTAGTTTACGTCAGCTGGATTCACGTATCACCGCAACTCGACCATTGGAGTTTTATTGTTATGGTACGGGACAGGTGAGTGATGAACTGCCTGATACCCATCTATCTATTCTCAAACAACTAAAGCAATGGGGTATTCGTCTTAACTCGGAAGTGAAACAGGTCAAAGGTTTAGCGGCTTGCTTGAAATACTATGAAGCCATTATGCAAAAGCGTGATGGCCTTGATTATGATATCGATGGGGTTGTTTACAAGGTCGATAACTTGTCAGAACAACAGACCATGGGCTTTGTATCGCGGGCACCCCGTTGGGCCGTCGCCCATAAATTTCCTGCTCAGGAAGAAATGACAAAACTATTGGGTATTGATGTACAAGTAGGGCGTACTGGCGCCATTACCCCGGTAGCCCGGCTGGAACCGGTATTTGTTGGTGGTGTGACCGTCACAAATGCAACACTGCATAACCAGGATGAGATTGACCGTAAGGATGTGCGGATTGGTGATACCGTGATAGTCCGTCGTGCCGGTGATGTAATACCTGAAGTGGTGAGTGCCGTGGCAAGTAGGCGTGCAAAAGGAGCTCGCAAGTTCAAGATGCCAACACATTGCCCGGTCTGTGGTTCCGATATAGTACGACTTGAAAATGAAGCAGTCGCCAGATGCACTGGTGGTCTGTTCTGTGAGGCCCAGAAAAAAGAAGCGATTAAACACTTTGCCTCGCGCAAAGCAATGGATATCGATGGTCTGGGTGACAAACTGGTCGAACAACTGGCTGATGAAGGTTTGATACATGATGTGGCAGATCTGTATACACTGAAAAATGATCAGCTGGCAGGACTTGACCGCATGGCCGATAAATCTGCTCAGAATCTGATTGATGCGCTGGAGAAAAGTAAATCAACTTTACTGGAGAGGTTCATTTTTGCTCTGGGTATCCGACAGGTCGGTGAAACGACCGCACGTACCCTGGCATATCACTTTGGTGACCTTGATCCCCTCATGAAAGCAAAATCTGAACAACTGATTGAAATACCTGATGTCGGCCCCGTTGTTGCTGAGAGTATCAGCCGGTTTTTCAAAGAGTCACATAACCGGGATGTGATCAAAAAACTTCGCAAAGTAGGTGTTCACTGGCCTGCAATAGAAGTGACTGTGAGTGACGAGCAAAAATTATCAGGTAAGACATTTGTTATCACCGGGACTTTATCATCTATGGGGCGGGATGATGCCAAACAACGCCTATTGGCCCAGGGTGCCAAAGTAACAGGTAGTGTTTCAAAAAAAACCGATTATGTTATTGTGGGGGAAAACCCAGGTTCGAAAGCCAGTAAGGCTGAGCAGTTGGGGATAACAATTCTGGATGAAAAACAATTTCGTGAACTTGTGGAATAGGGGTTATCTATGAAGGTTTCATGGTTGTTAGCGTTATTGTTGTTGGCTTTTAATGTCAATGCAGAAACGCTTGAGGCAAGGGTCTTAAAAGAACTTCCTAAAATTGCCGCACTGTATGCTGATGGTTATGCCCGGCTTGATAAGAAATCATTGAAAGTAAAATTACTATATAAAGATAAAGAAGGAGAATGTACCCTGATCTCGTCTTTTAAAATGGAAGGATTTAGTCATGGGCCAAATTTCACACAATTTATTGGATTTTTTAATTGCCCAACTTTTCATCAGTTAGTCACCCCCAATAGAAAAATATTTCTGTCTGATCTTTATCGGTTTTATATTGGTGAGCCAGAACTGGATATTTCAACAACTCAGATTGAAGGTAACCTTATTAAGTTAAAAGGGCTGTCGAGAAAAACACAAAGACCTGTTGAAGCCACTTTTGAACCCAGTGGTGGCCCGGGTTGGTGGCGACTCAAGCAGGTAAAGGGAATGGCTGCACATGAAATATTGTCCGGAATGTAAATCATCGCTAGCTACAAAAAATATAGATGGAATAGAGCGATTATGTTGTGATGCAAAGGATTGTGATTTTGTAGAGTGGCAAAATCCGGTGCCTGTTGTAGCTGCGCTGGTGGTATATCATAACAAATTACTACTTGCCCGAAATACACTATGGCCAGAGGGTATGTACTCCATGATTAGCGGGTATCTTGAAAGGAGTGAGGCCCCTGAGCTTGCCATTTCGAGGGAACTCAATGAAGAATTAGGCCTGACTGCATCCAATGTCCGGTTTATTGGGCATTATCCATTTCCTAAAAAGAATCAATTAATAATTGCCTATGCGATTATTGCTAATGGCAATATAGCTTTAGGACAGGAATTGGCAGAGGTGCAGATGATTGAGCTTTCTGAACTAGATCACTTGAAGCTAGAAAATTTGGAGTTGACGGCAAGGATAGTGAGTGATTGGCGCAATCTTACAGGCTTATAACTTATTTGATACTTTATCAATAATATAATCAAATTTTTTACCAGACTGATAAAGTTCAGTAAAATCTTTTATGGTTGATGGGTGACTGAGTAAAAATCCCTGGCCAGCGTTACAATGCATGGCATTTAGGAAAATCAATTGCTCTGCAGTTTCAATGCCTTCGGCTACCACCTCAAGCTGATGAGTTTTAGAGAAAGTGAGAATTGTCGACATAATTTGCCGGTTCTCTTTGTTGCCGGTTATCTGATGGGTAAGTTCTTTATCGATATTAATAATATCCACCGGGAGTCTGTCGAGGTCGATTGTGATTGGAAGCCCAGAAATTGAATATTTTAAAGCTAGCTTTATCCCTTTGTCGCGGATTTTTTGCAGTACATTTACCTGGGTGTCAATATTATCAAACAGGCATTGATCGGTGATTTCCAATTCGAGAAATTCTGGTGATATGCCACTTTTAGTTATCAGACTGTCAAGTTGCGGTAGAAAGGATTTTTCAACAAGATGGACACAGGATATATTGACTGCCAGGCGTAAAGGTTTGAGGCCACATTTTGTCAGATACATGTTTAAATGACCGGCTTTCTTCAAAACCCATGGGTCGACTTTGTTGATAAGCCCGGATTTTTCCAGGTCAGAGAGAAAATAGTCAGGTGTCAGGAGTCCATACTCAGGGTGCCTCCATCGCAGGAGCACTTCTACGCCCTGTATTGACCAGCTTGATAAGTTTATTATGGGCTGTAAATAAATTGTAAACTGACTTTTATTAATAGCAGTTTCAAGTTGTTTGAGCCTTTTCTTGTATGGCAAAGCAGCAAAGGCGCTATTTCCATTAGTGGAATCTTCAGATTTGGATTTTTCACGAAATAAAAACATTGTTGCTACCTTTTACTTTATCCCGTTTGCCACTCTTTTCTGATATTTTCAGCCAGATGTTCGAAATTTCCACCCGCACGATATAATTTCTCAAACTCATCCACCGGTAGTGGATGACTTAACAGAAATCCCTGTGCATAGGTACAGCGCATGGCATTTAAGAACAAAAGTTGCTCGGATGTTTCAACACCTTCGGCAACAACATCAAGCCTCAGGCCATGGGCAAAACTTAGGATGGCAGTGACAACAGAACGGGTTTCCCGATTGCTGGATATTTGATTAATGAATTCTCGATCGATTTTTATGACGTCAATAGGTAATTTGCAGATGTAACTTAAAGAAGAGTAGCCGGTTCCAAAGTCGTCTAACGCAAGGCGAATACCCCTTTCGCGAAGTTGTTTGAACATTTCAATATTGGCATCAATATCTGTTAAAAGACCCGATTCGGTCAATTCCAGTTCCAGATGGCCTGGATCCAGGCCTGTTTTCTCCAGAGTTGAAAAAACGGTGTCTGTAAAGTCAATTCGATTTAACTGGATACTTGATATGTTAACGGCAACTCTCAAAGGTGGTAAACCACTATCAATCCATTCTTTGTTTTGTCTACAGGCTTCTTCTATAACCCATTGCCCTACCTTGTTAATTAAGCCATTTTCTTCAAGAATTGGAATGAACTCTGTGGGTGAGATATACCCTTTTGTTGGGTGATTCCAACGTAACAGAGCCTCCATCCCAAGCATTTTCCAGTCATTGAGGTTTATTTTAGGCTGGTAATAAAGTTCGAGCTGATTTTTATCCAGTGCATTTATCAGGTCTTGTTCAAGATTGGTCTCTGGGGAGGAAGTCTGAAGTGTTCCAGGCGAATAGAAGTGATAATTGTTTTTACCTTTCTTTTTCGCATAATACATTGCGCTATCTGCTTTCTGGATCAGAGTTTGTGAAGTATCGTCTTCAAATGGATAGACCGCTATCCCTATGCTGCAGGAAATACTGACTTTATTACATCCAATAGTGACAGGTTTTTCTAGTGCTTGAATGATGCGACTCGCAAATGACATTGCCAGATCAATGGTTCGTAGGCCTTCCAATACAACAGTGAATTCATCACCGGATAATCTGGCAACTGTATCTGCAGGTCTCGTACAATCTCTTATTCGTTTGGAAATTTCGACCAGTAGTGCGTCACCACTTTCATGCCCCAGTCTGTCATTAACCTGCTTGAATCGATCCAGATCAATAAATAATAAGGCCACTAGTAGATTTTCAGTTTTAGCATGTATCATGGCATGCTCAAGACGATCCAGGAAAAGAACTCTGTTGGGTAAACCTGTCAAGGCATCATGGTAGGCCTGGTGTTCAATTTTTGCTGTATTATATTGCTGTTCTTTATTGTAGATTCGGATAATACTGTCGGCACGCTTAACTACAAAAAAAAGTATGGTAAATAATATTGCCAGTCCTGTTGCGACAGCGATGATAATTTTTTCTCGGGTCTGTCGTATGTCAGATGTCAGATTAGAAACATCTTTATACATTTCCAGAACAGCAACAATCTGTTTGTCCTTACCATAAATGATTGGTATGTAGCTGGAAAGAATATTTCGGTTTTCGATCAATTCTTTTCTGGCATAAATTTTATCTCTGAATGCCATTTTACTGATAACCTGTCCCGATTTGGCCTGCTCAAATGCATGCCGTCCTTTTTTACTGGCAGCAACCTGTGACATATCAGAAGAGAAAACGGTATAGCCATTAAGTGTGTAAATTTTTATTTTAATAATATTGAGAGCAGCAGTTCGTTCAACCAGTCCCTGATCCAGTTTCGCCGTCATTTTATGGTTAATAATTTCCTCTTTACCCAGTCTGGCTGCACTGGACAGAAAACCACCGTAATTTGTCCAGATCCAGTTTGACAGGGTATTGGCGAGCGCAACGTTATTTCGTTCTTCGTTGTTAATTAATTTGTCTGCAGAAATATAGCTAAACCAGATTGCAAACACGACATTGGCCGTCAGCATGGTAGCCAGGCTGATTATGGTGAAGTAGCGTAACAGGCGGAATGGAGGCCTGTAATAGACTACGTTCGATTTTTCTGGTTTTGACCTGTAATTGTAAAATGACATCTATTGGAAATAATCTTGTATCCTCAACAGATTATTTATCGGCATAGGCGCTATTTTGTTGATTAAAAACCATAAATAGATAAAGGAATAAATATCTTAATATTCATAGGGGTAGGATGTCGGGCATGGGTATCCTGAATAATAGCAGGCACTAATTTCTAACCGTTTCAGCGAAGCTGGCTTAATCGCGTCTTGTCCTGGTAAATCCGGTTTTCCAGCATACCCATCATAACTACCTGGTGAATAGCCTGAATCTGTTTTTCCAGCATTTCCGCGGAGGTGAGTTTGTCCTGAATCTGCAGGTCGAGGCGCCGATGTAGATTGTGTGACAGCCAGTTATTCTTGGTCATAATGTCTATGATGTTGCCATTAGTGCTGAACACGGAGCGTGAATTGAGATCGGTATTATCAAACAGGGAACGACCGACACTGCTATGGGTGGTTTTCCAGTGAGCCATATCAAGAATGGTGGGAGTGATATCGAGCTGGCTGCCAAGCCGGGAATCAATGCCGGGTTTAATGCTGGGGCCAACAATCAGCAGGGGGATATGATAGCGGTCTGGTATGTGATTAGGTTTCTGCTCAAATCCACTGGTGTGATCGCCAGTGATAAGAAAAATTGTATTTTCATAATAACCATGCTTTTTGGCAGCCGCCATGAACTCACCCAATGCCCAGTCAGCGTAATAAAGACTATTCAGGTATTTGTTATGCTCCGTATCTTCCGAAAACTTTTGCCAACGTGAGTCGGGAACCCGCCATGGGTTGTGGGTGCTGGATGAAAAAATAAAGCCCAGAAAAGGGTTTTCCTGTTTGGCAAACTGGCGGTGTGCCTCCATGAATGTGGAGTAATCCCAGACCCCCCATTGTTTTTTTGCCGGGGCATCTTTATGGGCTGGTGGGATGTCTTCTGCCCCAAGGTAAATATTAAAACCAGCCTTTTTGGCCACCGAGTCCAGTCGGAATGAACCTCGATTGGAACTCTGTATAAACAGGGTTTGGTAAGACTGTTGTTTGGCAAATTCTGCCAGGTAGGACAGACGATTTTGGGCCATACCGGTACCGATGTAAGGCATACCGGGAAGGGTTGGCACCGAGGCCAATACCCCCGCGATACCATCCATACTGCGCATCCCCGCGGCATAAAACCGGGTAAAGAGGCGGCCTTGCTGAATCATGGCATCGATGTTGGGCGTTACAGAGTAGGGGCTGAGACCTTTCTGTTTGCGGAAGGTATCAAGATGGATGGCATCAACACTTTCCAGCATAAAAATGACAATATTTGGTTTGTTTCCCGACTGTTTAAAGGAGGGGGCAGATGACCTGAGTAATGGGTAGTGATCATCAACATATTTTTCATTCGGTGAGGTAATTTTTTCTCGAACTAAGCTGATCGCCTCTGTCATGGGCATAAAATGTTTGGTTACAGGTCGTGTACCACGGGCAGAATGAAATATGGCAAAAGGACCGTTCAGGGTGAGATAACCTGAGGCGGTAGAGCCTGATAAAAAGGCATCAGCTATACGGGCCGGTTTGTACTGCAACCCACCGCGACCAATAATTATTATCAGCAGGAACATCACACTGATGGAGACATAGCGAGTCCAGATCTTTTCAGGTAATGAAATTTTACTTTTGAACAAACGTGCCCAGAAAATAGCTCCTCCCAGAATTGCCAGGAAGAAACCTATGAGTTTATAACGGTGTTCATTCAGCAGCATATCGAACATGAGTTCCATGTCACCCGTCATCAGGGTTACTTCAGGCCCAGCGTGGCGCTGAACAAAACCAAAATAGATGAGATCACCGATGCCAAGAAAAATAAAACCAACCAAGACCACATAGGCATACCAGCTTATCAGGCCCTGCCAGTATCTTGAGCTGGCCCAGACATGGGGTATCATCATGAGCATAAAGGGGATACCCAGAAAGGTGATGCTGATTGATGCATCAAACCGTATTCCATGCACAAAACTGAACAGGATTTCCCATATTCCCAGTTCTGAAAAACTTGGGTTATAGATAACTAGCAGGGTCAGTCGTCCCAGAAGAAAAACGCCAAGAAAAATCCCACTAATCAGTATGATACGGGTGTAGACAGAAGTGCTTTGGGTCATGAAATAAGCTTATATTTTATCAGTAATAGTATGGGGTTTTGAGGTTATCCAGTCTGTGCCAGATGCAGCTTAATAGTAATACATTTACCACCGGGATGCAGAAAAGGGTATTTTGTTTAGGTCTTGATGAGTTCCCTTCGCCAGGCTGTATTGTTGCATTGACTGGATATATTACAGATTGGGGCGTGATATAATTCCGCCTTTCGCTGTTTGCTTGTCGCTAGAGAGGGTTTATGTCCGCCGATATTCATGCTGATCGCATCCTGATTCTTGATTTTGGTTCCCAATATACGCAACTGATTGCCCGTCGGGTACGTGAAGCCGGGGTCTATTGTGAACTCCATGCCTGGGACATGGATGAGGCTGAAATTCGGGAATTCAACCCAAAAGGGATTATTCTCTCTGGTGGACCGGAAAGTACGACGGCTGCGGAAGCCCCAGTGGCTCCTGCGGTTGTATTTGAACTTGACATCCCCCTGCTGGGTATTTGTTATGGCATGCAGACCATGGCGGCACAGCTAGGTGGCAAGGTACAGAATGCCGATCATCATGAATACGGCTATGCCCAGGTTCGTGCACGTGGCCATACCCCCCTGCTGAAAGACATCGAAGACCACACCAGTCCGGAAGGCTATGGTCTACTGGACGTATGGATGAGTCATGGTGATCGGGTGGAAATGCTGCCAGATGGTTTTATCCTGATGGCTTCAACCGACAACGCGCCCATTGCCGGGATCGCGGATTTAGACCGTAATTATTATGGACTGCAATTCCATCCGGAGGTGACCCACACCCAGCAGGGGCAGCGGATTATTGAACGATTTGTCCATACCATCTGTGGCTGCGCCAACCTCTGGACAGCAGATAATATTATTGAAGACAGTATCAGCCGAATCCGAGAAGAAGTAGGTAGTGAGGAAGTGGTACTGGGACTGTCTGGCGGTGTGGACTCTTCTGTGGTGGCCGCCTTGCTGCATCGTGCGATAGGTAAGCAGCTGACCTGTGTATTTGTTGACAATGGCCTGTTGCGATACAGGGAAGGTGATCAGGTCATGGCTACCTTTGCGGAACACATGGGGGTCAAGGTCATCCGTGTTGATGCCGAGGAGCGTTTTTTAACTGCTCTCAAAGGCGAGATCGACCCGGAAAAGAAACGTAAAATCATCGGTAATCTGTTTGTTGATATTTTTGAAGAAGAGGCGGGTAAGCTGAGTGCTGCAAAGTGGCTGGCCCAGGGGACGATTTATCCCGATGTTATTGAGTCGGCCGGGGCCAAGAGTGGTAAAGCCCATCTTATCAAGTCGCACCATAATGTTGGTGGCCTACCGGAACATATGAAACTCAAGCTTTGTGAACCTCTGCGTGAATTATTCAAAGATGAGGTTCGTAAGCTGGGTGTGGAGCTGGGACTACCCTATGACATGGTGTATCGCCATCCATTCCCTGGTCCAGGGTTGGGGGTACGCATCCTGGCTGAAGTGAAAAAAGAATATGCCGATTTACTTCGCCTAGCTGATCATATTTTTATAGAAGAGCTGCATAAAGCTGATTTGTATCACAAGGTTTCCCAGGCCTTTACCGTCTTTTTACCAGTCAAGTCAGTGGGTGTCACCGGGGATGGTCGCCGCTATCAATATGTCGTGGCTATGCGAGCAGTAGAGACCATTGATTTTATGACTGCCCGATGGGCCCATCTACCCTATGATTTCCTAGACCATGTCTCACGTCGTATCGTGAATGAGATCGATGGTATCTCTCGAGTTGTTTATGATGTGACGGGCAAACCTCCTGGGACGATTGAGTGGGAATAATCGGTTTTTATGGATGATCGGAATACCCATCTTGAGTCTGACTCACTGGATCTATTCTGGATGCAACATGCCCTTGAGCTGGCTAAAAGGGCTGCAGATGAAGGAGAAGTACCGGTCGGTGCGGTGTTAATAAAAAATAATGAAGTCATTGGTGAAGGCTGGAATCGGCCTATAGCTAGCCATGATCCTAGTGGACATGCAGAAATTAATGCCATGCGTGCAGCATCAGAGAAGTTAGCTAATTACCGTCTTGTAGACTCTACCCTGTACGTCACCCTGGAGCCCTGTGTTATGTGTGCTGGTGCGATTATTCATGCGCGCATCAAGCGGCTTGTTTATGGAGCAACAGAACCCAGGACGGGTGCAGTAGAAAGTGTTTTCAATGTGCTAACTGATGAGAGGCATAATCATAAAGTTGAAGTGACCGGTGGTTTGCTGGGAGGGGAAAGTGCCAGTTTATTACAGGATTTTTTCAGGGCACGGCGTGTAAAGTAATGGGGGAAGATTATTATGTTATTTAAAATAAAATATTACATATGTATTGGCATACTGATGTTATTGGTTGCCTGTGATAATTCAGCTAATAAAGTGACTAAAGTCTATGCAAAGACAAATGTTGAAATGAAGCTGGTTAAGGTATCCCAGCATACCTACTATGTGCAGGGTGCGGCCGGTATGGCAACAGACAACGAAGGCTTTATTTCCAATGCAGGGATTATTATTACAGAACAGGGGGTCATTCTATTTGATGCCCTGGGCACACCGTCGCTGGCTAATCTTTTACTATCAAAAATTCGTGAAATTACTGATAAGCCAATACTAAAAGTCATTGTCAGTCATTACCATGCAGATCATATTTATGGGCTGGAGGTTTTTAAGGAACAAGGGGCTGAAATCATTGCACCGGCTGCAGCGATGGAGTACCTGAGTTCCCCCCAGGCCAAAGAACGACTTGAAGAGCGGGCATTTTCTCTGGAACCCTGGGTCAATGACACTACCTATCTTGTTACACCGGATACATTGATTGATAAAAATACTTCTTTTGAACTGGGTGGCGTGAAATTTCAAATTAATTTATTAGGTGCTGCTCATTCCGAGGGTGATCTAACCTTATACATTGAGCCTGACAATGTACTGTTTTCAGGTGATATAATTTTTGAAGGTCGTATTCCCTTTTTAGGTGATGCCAATACACGCACCTGGCTAGCAACCTTACGCAAGATAGAGACCTCAACGTTAAAAGTAC
>Ga0224506_10000441_pt1 | contig 35607 bp, 24 predicted proteins | sample SF_Jan12_sed_USG_2_FD_169108 | JGI IMG/M metagenome (GOLD analysis project Ga0224506, IMG submission 169108) | Sediment microbial communities from San Francisco Bay, California, United States - SF_Jan12_sed_USGS_8_1 | ecosystem: Environmental > Aquatic > Marine > Sediment | place: USA... | reverse complement strand
TTTCTCTCCTGGGTAAGTGACCCGACCATATCTGGCATGCTTGTAATGCTTGATTCCATTGAATCGAAATTTAAAGAAAATAATTTGCAAAATGTATGGCCCAAGCTAACCAGAGAAAATTCTTCAGTTATTTTCTATCTCCTGTATATGGATGATTTGGGTTTGCCTGAAGACCTATATATTAAAATGAATTCAAGAGGTAAAGCACTTACGCAGTTTGAACATTTCAAGGCCCAGTTTTCACGCATTATACCCTCTGAGCTGTCAGGTGAGTTTAATACAAAAATTGATAAAGAGTGGTCTGATCTCTTTTGGGATATTCATAAAATTGACAGTGATGATTTAGCACTCAGGGTCGATAATTCTTTTCTGAATTTTTATAATTATGTCACAGATCTCCTTATTGCCACTGAAGGTATCGATTTAGAAAATACATATTGGCTAAAAGTTTCTGAGCTTGTGTATTCTAAGAAGGAGAATGTTTTATTTCTTTTTAAATGCTTGGATACATTCGTAAAACAGCAGAACGATAACCCTACATATTTTGATCAGCTTTTTTACATCAATAAAGATGAGTTCTCCCCGGACAAAGTCCGTTTGTTTTTTAATAGCCCTCAAACAAATATTTTTCAGAAGTGCGCAAGAGTCTATAGGCAGGTTGAGCGAAGAAATCCTTTCTCGATAGGTGAGCAATTACTCTTCTACGCTTGCATTATCAATCTTCAGGAAGACCTGGAACGATTCCCAGAAAATCTTAGAAAAATCAGGAATCTTATAGCATCATCTGAAGACCAGGTGAGAAAAGAGTACTTGGGTATACTATTTAATGATGTAAATGACATTATCCATAATAAGCCTTTGAGTGAGCGGTCTAGGTTTTCAAAACACCAGATCGAAGAAGAATCTTTAAAGCAGTCACTTCTTGAACAATGTAGCGATAAGAAAGAGGCAATTTATAGGATTGAAGATCATGACCTGTTACGAGGTTCCATTTCGATTTTAGGCATTAATGAATCAATTACTGATATTGCAGAAAGTTTCCATGCAACCTTTAGTGAGTCATCTTGTGACTACTATTCAATCAGCTTAAATATGTTATCCATTGGGGATTATTCTCAGGGATATGGTGGTGGTAGACGACGGCTTGGCAATGGAAATGCATCAACCTGGCGTGAACTCTTCACACCAAGTGAAAAAAGATCAGGGTTTGAAAAAACTAGGGAAGTGCTGACCGGATATCTAAGAAAAAGCTCAGATGAAGGTCATGATAATCATTCAAATCCTGCTGGTCCAGAGAAAGCAGTTATTGATTGGCGTTACTATTACCGCAAGTATAAAAGCTTTAGAAAGTGGGGTGGAGAATCTACCGATGGATTTTATCACTGGAGTGATTTTGAACATAAGCCCTTTGAGTGTTTCATGATGTTTAAAAGCCAGTTTAATGGAAGGCACTGGAATCCATTTCTATTAGAAATTTCATCCCTAAATAGCAACTGCTTGCTGGAGAATTATGGAAATAATCTTCATGTCCGTTTTGGGCAAGTGATGTTTATTGTCGCAATGGATAACGATAGATTTAAATTTACAGTCTTAGAAGAAGATGTTGAGAGTAATGATTGGCTTAAGAAGTGCATCGAGCAGGGAATTATTGCTGATGAGGGTATTCTTCTTATTGAGCAGGTTAATGATCTCGAAGATAAAGCTGACAGAATTGAACAATGCTTGGTGGTTTTGAAAATAATCGAAGAACTCATCAGCCAAAAGGAAATTTCATGATTGATACTTGGCTAAAAGAAGATTTGGCGTGTATTTTAAAGCATCACCCTGTAGCTGTATTTATTGATGAAAGCGGTGAAGCCGACTTTTTGTTGAAGACTCTAAAAAACGATTGCACGGTGTATAGCACCAATGGTGAGCTGGATGAGCTTGAAGCGAAATATCGCATTGAGAAAGCGTTGCAAGAAAACCCAGCATCTGGCCATAAGTTCTTGGTGTACACCCAACTTGCCAAAGATGAGTTGTCCTTTGTACGAGAATACTGTGAAACCAACGGCTGTATCGAAATCCGTAATTTGCAGAATTATATTAAGGAAAAAGTTCACCAGACCTTGAACCTGAACATTAACTTGCCTAAGGATGAACTGATTGCGGCAGCCAAAGTCAGCGTGGGTAAAGATCGCACCTACTGGATGGATTTAAGCCATAAAGGCGCCTCTGAGATCTTTGATTTAGACAAAGAGCTATTGCCCTTTGTGCATGACCCAGAAGGTTATGCGACTGAAAAATATGATGCGCAATTGCGCGAAACTTTCTATCGCAAAGTAAATGAACTCTTAGGGCAGGAATATATCGATAAGCCCGCAGCTACATTGGCCGGTGAAGTCGTCACCGCCATGCTAAATGGCTTGGCTACTAACAGTTGCGATAAAACCTTGCTTTCAGTTTATAGCAACTGGTTAGACTCCATGAGCTATCGCGATTCATTTGTGCCTTACCTTACTACGTTCTCGTTAGATCAAAGTCTTGATGTATGGCAAGCCAACCCCGATCACCCGTTTAGACAGGTTGATGAAGCGTGGTTAAAAGAGGTCGGTACTAAACTGGCCAATAAAGCGCTGGGCCAAAGTGAGATCACACATCTGGTTGCGCGATTAAAGCAACGTCATCAAAGTAAGCAGGCACAGGCCCTTGGCATTGTATTCTGGAGCGATATTATTTCGTTGCTCGAGTTCGACCCGAAAGACATGGCTTATTTAAGCAGCTTTACTGAGTGTGTCGAATTTTACAAAAAACACTTCTGTCCTCTGGATACTGCAATTCGTAACTTGTACACCGAGTTCTTGCAACAACGTGATGCCCTTGAGCCTTTTCAGGAATTGTACAAAGAATACGTCACGCTCTTTTTGGACAAGTGGTTCAACTACTTTGATCAGTATAAAGAAGATCAAACAGGCATATTGCAGCGGATCATCGATGCTAATGACAATAAAATTGCCGTGATTGTCGGCGACGGTGTGGCCTATGAAATAGCCGAACAGGTAGCAGCCAAAGTTAAAAAGTTAAATGCTCATAGTCAATTAGCTCGCCAGCATATTCTTTCAGATTGCCCGTCTGAAACTGAAAACAATATGAGCCATATTTACATGGCCAATGGTGTGGTTGAGGCGCTGCAAAATAAGCGTGAAAAGTATCTCTCGATCCAGAACCCGAGTACAAGCATTGACTATATCCGACTGGATGAAGTAAGTGATGAGGCGCTTGCAGGCCAGGTACTTATTTGCACTTATAAAGACATCGATGACATGGGCGACAAACTCAATCATAAAGCGTTGAAGTACTTCCCTGAATCCATCGACTTTTTTGCTGAAAAGATTACTCAACTTCTGAATATTGGCTACGGCAAAGTCTATTTAATTACTGACCATGGTTTTGTATTAACGGGGCTATTAAGTGAGGCCGATAAGATTACAGACAAACCCTCTGGTACCAACTATATAGACGAACGCTTTATTTGGACTGCTGATAAACAAGAAGACTTTACTCCGAAATTTATTGAGGTGGCAAAGCGCTATAAAGACTTCAACTATTTGTACTTCGCTCGTAACATGAACCCGTTCAAAACCCCCGGAACCTATGGCTTTGCACATGGCGGATTAGCACCGCAGGAATTGGTAACGCCGTATTTTTGTTGGGAAAAGGGCAATGATGGGATGGGCGAACTGCTGGTTGCCATAAACAATAAAAGTGACTTGGCGAGTGTGACTGGTGAACTTTACCAGATAAAACTTAATGCCGATGCAGGTGAAGGTAGTTTGTTTACTCAAGAAAGAAAAGTGTTGTTGGTGTTTTTTTCCAATAAGAGGCAGATTAATAAGAGCGATGTAATCGCAGTGCAAAGCAATGGACAGATAACCAAAGAATATACCTTTGACGGTCACGATGAAATTGAAGTGCAGCTATTAGATGCGGTAACTAAGCAACAATTAGATAAGGTCTTAGTTAAGAAGAATAACGATCGTGACTTAGGTGGTTTGTTTTAATAGCTTTTAGGGTTAAGTTGGCAAATAGAACTTATGCATAGCGCAAAAAGAATTTAAGTGAGGAATTGGCAATGGCCGAGTTGAATGAATTAGATATTAAGCTGCTGGAGCATTTTCGTGGCTACGTGGTTAAAAAAGACTTGGTACGGTCCGTTAAGGTCGGTGCCAATGTGCCGGTATTTGTATTGGAGTATTTGATTGCCAATTCATGTTCTACTGATGATGAAGACAAGATCCAAGAGGGCATGGAAAACGTTAAGAAAATTCTGAGCGAACACTATGTGAACCCAGAAGAAAGCTCATTGATTCATTCAAAAATACGTGAGAAAGGCCGATACAAAATCATTGATAAAATCTCGGTTGAATTGGATTCTAAAAAGGACATTTACTGGGCCAAACTGCAAAACAGTAATATCGTTAACGGTAATATTCGTGATGGACTAGTCAAAGAGCATGAAAAAATGTTGATGGGCGGCATTTGGGCCATCATCGATGTTGAGTACGACCCTGATATTAAAATTGGGCAAAGTATTTATCCGTTTGTGGTTACAAACATCAAGCCTATACAGCTTTCATCTTTTGATAACAGCAAAATAATCAACAAGCGTAAAGAATTTACTAAGCACGAATGGTTGGATATTGTATTGCGTAGCTGTGGTTATGAGCCAAATGCGGAAGGCGTGTCGGATCGTATTAAAATGCTCTTGCTAGCACGTTTACTGCCTATGGTTGAATCAAACTTTAATTTTATTGAACTTGGTCCGCGTTCAACGGGTAAGTCCTTTGTTTATAAGGAGCTAACGCCATACGCTGTGTTGATTTCCGGTGGGCAAGGTACGGTAGCAAAACTTTTTGTCCATGGTACTACAGGTAAGGTTGGGGCTGTTGGGCAGTGGGATGCTATTTGTTTTGATGAGGCTACTGACAAAATATTTAAAGATCGTGAAGCGATACCATTGATGAAAGATTACATGGAGTCAGGTTCATTTTCTCGTGCCGGTGCAGGTGGTGAGATCACTGGCGTAGCATCCATAATTCTGAACGGAAACATTAACCAACCAGTTGAAACTGTTCTGCAAACATCGCACCTATTTAGTCCTCTGTCAGATGAGGTAAATAGTGATACAGCTTTTCTCGACAGGATTCATTTTTATTTACCTGGATGGGAGATGCTTAAGTTCGCTCCAAAACATTTCACTTCGAATTTCGGTTTTAGTACGGACTATTTCTCAGAAGCATTGAAATCATTCAGGAGAGTAACGTATACGGATGCTCTTGAGAAGTACTTTTCACTTGGCGCGCATTTAAAACAGCGTGATACTAAGCCAGTTAAAAAGACAGTGTCTGGTCTTATTAAGCTTATGCATCCAGACGGTGTCTATACAAAAGAAGATGTCCGTGAATACCTGACAATAGCACTAGAAATGAGAAGGCGTGTTAAAGAACAACTCAAGCGGATTGGTGGCATGGAATTTTGGGATACTAATTTTTCTTACATCGATAAAGACACTCAAGAAGAGTTCTTTGTAGGATTGCCAGAAGAAAAAGGATCACATCTCATCGAAAACACACCACTTTCACCAGGTGTTTGTTATACCAGTACTAGTGATGGTGAAAATGTGGCGCTTGTGAGAATAGAGACTGTTGCAGTTGCAGGGTCTGGGAAGTTAAATGTCACAGGGGTCAATAATACCGCCGTCAAAGAAAATATAAAAAACACCTATCAATATATAAAGGCAAATGAGAAAACAATACTGAGTGATAATCATTCTTTGAAGAATTATGACATCACAATTCAGGTCAGTAATCTTCTTGGATCAACAATATCGTCTGGAATAGGGTCGGCTGTCTATATTGCAATAGTTTCAGCCTTGTATAAAAAGAATCTAAAAGCAGGATTAGCTGTACTAGGAAATATTTCAGTAGGTGGTGCCATTGAACAGGCAACTAACTTTGCGGATAAAGTTTCTATGTTATCTGAAAATGGAGCCAAAGTTGTTATTGTTCCAATGGGTAATTTAAGTGAATTGGCAGATATACCTCCATCGGTTCTTGGTGATACGGATATTCCTTTTTATCAGAATAATCAAATGCTTATGCAAAAAGCTATTTTGCTAGAATAAAGCAAGTCGGATATTTTACAACGATATATTGTATCAATAACAATGTAGAGGGAATGTAATGGAAACATTAAATCAAAATCAGGGAGGAGCTGTGACTGCTCAAGTTAGAGATCACCTTGGTGAGGCGAAACCCGAAAATCCATCAACAGTACGAATTGAACATACAATTTGTGATCCTGAACTTATTCTCGAAATACAGGCATACCCAGAAGGTAGGATACGAAACGACTTTATTGATACCTGCTTACGTATTGGTGTGCTAGCCCTTAAGCAAGCAGAGGGCCAAGTAGATGCCCAGGTGGTTCGCAAAGAGGGAGAACATTTAATGAGTGAGTTACAGCTCACATTAAATAGTCATCGAGACAGTGTATTGGAACAAATTGGTGGATCACTAAAAGATTATTTCGACCCTGAATCTGGTCGGCTTGAGGAGCGCTTATCAAGGCTACTTAAAAATGATGGAGAATTGGAGCAACTATTACGTCGACAGGTTGGTGCAGATGACAGTGTCATAGCCAAAACTTTGGCCGCCCACGTAGGTGATTCAAGTCCATTCTTAAAACTGTTAGACCCTGAATCATCAAACGGGGTCATACAATCAATGACACAAGTTCTGGATAAAGCGCTAGCTGCTGATAGTGAACGCATTATTAATGAATTCTCACTTGATAAAGAAGGAAGTGCATTAAGTCGATTTCTAAAAGCTGTGAGTGATAAGCAGGGTGAAATGACAGGTAGTCTCCAGGATTCAATTAAAGTAATGGTCGATGAGTTTTCTTTAGACAAGAAAGATTCCGCGCTTTCTCGTTTAGTGAAGCAGGTTGATACGGCACAAAAGCAAATATCGGCGGAATTTACTCTTGATTCAGATACATCTGCGCTAGCTCGTTTGCGCAAGGAATTATTGGGTTTAATGGAAAAAGGTAATGCTGATAGTCAGAAAATGTTAACAGATATTCATGGATTGGTTGAAAGCTTACATGTTAGAAAAGAAGAAGCTGCACGAAGTACCACACATGGAGACCAATTTGAGACTGGATTGTATCAGTTGGTTGAAAAGCATCTACGGGATGCCGGTGATATTGTAACGCCAACCGGTAATACTACGGGTACTATTCGAAACTGCAAAAAAGGCGATATTGTTGTTGAAATAAATACAGAGCATGTTGCTGCAGGTAGCAAGATAGTGCTAGAGGCGAAAGATGATGCCTCATACAATATACAAAGTGCTTTAGCTGAGATTGATGAGGCAAGGAAGAATCGCGATGCAGAGATTGGAGTTTTTGTGTTTTCTACAAATACTGCGCCTGATGGCATGAAAACATTTCGACGTTATGGCAAAGACATACTGGTAGTTTGGGATATTGATAATCCTGATTCAGATATATTTGTGGAAGTTGTATTGTCCCTAGCAAAAGGTTTATGTTCACAAGCAGAGAATAAAGACTCTCGATCTGAAGCAGATATTGAAAAAATGAACATTGCTATTCGAGATATTGAAAAACAGTCTGGCTATTTTGATGAAATAATTACTTTTTCAGAAACGATAAAGAAAAGCGGTGATAAGATTATAAACCGCGTTATGACGATGCGAGATAAAATTCTCAAACAGGTTGGTATGTTGGATCATATCCAAGAAGACCTTAAGCATCTCAAATAACCAGAAAAATAGGCTTCAGTGTTTTTCTGCTACTGATGTTAGTAGTAAGTAGTGTTATTAATTCGAATGTATAGGAATTAAATACGCAAATAATAAGTGCATTGAAATGTGTTGGCCTGTTTGACACTATAGAAGGAGGATGGATTGCTCATCGGGAGGTTGGGTGGTGAATTTCCTAAGTTGAAGAGTTAGTTTTGCAATTAAATAATATGTTTGATGGCTGATTTGTAAATATTGTGAATTCAATTTGTAAGTGCAACTCATGACTCGGAATAAAGGGCAAGTTGCGATAGCATATGAGCTTTTCGTTCCGGCAAGAATGAGAGGCATCATGAAACGCTATACACAACTTACCCAAGACCAACGATACCAGATCTATATATTAATGAAAGCAGAAAAATCACAAACGGAAATAGCTGATTTAATTGGTGTTCATAAGTCTACGATTAGCCGTGAGGTTGCTCGTAATTCTGGCTTGAGAGGTTATCGCCCTCAGCAGGCACAGCGCTTTTACCGACAAAGAAATGAACAAAAAGTAACGCCGAGAATTCTTTCTTCTACCTGGTTAAGCGTTGAACGATTACTAAGAGAAGATTGGAGCCCTGAACAGGTTAGCCTATGGTTAAAAGCAACACATGGCATCTCGGTTAGTACAGAATGGATATATCAGCACGTACTTAGTGATAAGCAAAGTGGCGGCACATTGTATAAACACTTACGCTGTAAAAAGAAGCGTAAAAAACGTTATGGCGTTTACTCAAAACGCGGTCAGATACCGCATCAGGTCTCTATTGATGAGCGACCAGCTATTGTTGATGCGCGGTCGCGATTTGGTGATTGGGAGCTCGATACAGTGATAGGAAAGAATCATAAGCAAGCGTTAGTGACTATTGTCGAGCGTAAATCTCGACTAACACTTATTGCAAAGGTTGTCCGTAAAACAGCTGAGAATGTGTCAGCGGCTATTGTCGAACTTTTAGAACCCCTGAGTACTTGGGTACATACATTAACCGCTGACAACGGCAGAGAGTTTGCGGGACACCTAACAGTAGCAAAAAAATTAAATACAGCCTTTTATTTTGCGCACCCATTTTCATCATGGGAGCGCGGGCTTAATGAAAACACCAATGGTTTAATACGCCAGTATTTCCCAAAGAAACATGACTTTACAACTATTACTAACAAACAGATTGAAAGGGTAATGGATAAACTTAATAACCGGCCCAGAAAATGTCTTGGACTTAAGACACCAAATGAAGTATTTTTTGGTATTAAAACAACTGTTGCACTAGCAAATTGAATTCACGTATTTATTTAAATTATGCTTTCTATAATAATATCAATAATGTAATTTTCATTCATTTATTGGTGTGAAGAATTAGCGAGCGCTTTTGTAAATTAAAACGTGAATATGAAACCTTCGATAGATAACTAAAATAATAATATATGTTTAGTATAGTTCAATGGGGAAGAATTAAATGGCAGATAAAAAACATTTGGAATCAATTGCTGATGATTCACTAAATACATTTGAAACAATTGCTAGAATAGCAGAACAAAAATTATCTGAATCAAGCAGTAATGCTAATAATAGTTTTGCAGCTATAAATACAATAACAGCTGATGGTAATAAAGCTGTTAAAAACTTAAATAGTATTAGTGATAGTATTCGCCAAGGGTACCGTGCTCTACAGAAAGAACCCGCGATTTCACGGGTAGTTGCTGAAGATGATAGTGGGGAAAAACACACATATTACATATCAAGAAAAGATTCGCTTACTCTAGAAGGAAAAGCAAATCTTGCAAGTTATAATTCAAGTATTGGTCGTCTGGCCTCTGAACCGGTAGGTGAAGAGGTTAAAGTAACCATACAGGATCAATTAAAAACATTTTATATTGTAGAAAAAATATCATTCAAACCTGCTTTATCTCATAACCAATGGGATTCTGAATATAGTGTCTTTCAACATGAAGAGCTAGATACTTTATCACTAGATTCGTTGCGCGCTTTACTTGAAGGTAAAGACGTTGATATGACGGATGAACTTGATGCTATATTAGCTGGTAAAGAAGATAGCGGTGTTATTGTTGGTTTAAGTCACGAGACTCGCACAGCAATGGTATTGCGAGATCAACCTATTCTAGATAAGTTTCAAAGTGATATTTTTCGTCTACCAATTGATAGCCAACTTATTGTTCTGGGCCCTCCTGGCACAGGTAAAACAACAACACTGATAAAGCGTCTGGGTCAGAAGCTCGATGTCGAGAGTCTAGAAGAAGATGAAAGAAATCTTGCTATTGATGCCCCCAATGGAGTACTGCATAAGTTGAGTTGGTTGGTTTTCACGCCATCCGATCTGCTTAAGCATTATGTGAAAGAAGCGTTTAGCCGAGAGCAGGTTCCTGCGTCGGATGATCATATAAAGACATGGGAGGCTTTTCGTACTGATTTAGCCAGAAATGTTTTGGGTATTCTTAAATCTAACTCTAGTAGCGGTAGATACATATATAAACCGGATATGGTAAATCTGAATGAAAATATATTACATGACCCACGTGAATGGTTTGATACTTTTGAAATGTTTCACAGTGAGCGTCTTATCTCACAACTGAATGATGGTATTTCTATTGCGCAATCCGCAAGTATAGATTCTAGTCATGAGTTAATTGATAAATTAAGACAAAACATAGATGGTAAGGCTGCCAATAAGATCATGACTGTTTTTTCGTCATTGTCCTTACTTGAAAAGGAAATAAGCAGTGAAATTAAAATCAGTAAAGACAAAACTGATGCGCTAATTAAGAAAGAGTTATTGCGCCAATTTAATCCGAATAAGCAATTTATAAAAGAGCTGGCCTCTTTTCTTGATAGTTTACAACAGCTGGATGATGAGGATGAATCAGAAAGTCAGTTTGATGATGATGCAAGCGATGAACAGCAAGTTTCAGAGAATCAAACAAATGATCAAAAAGCAGCAAAGGCATATACTAGCTGCATTAGAAGTATTTCACGCTATAAATTTTTAAAGAAAAGCATGCCTAAAAAAGGCAGATTGTCTCAAATATGGCAATGGTTGGATGATCGAATACCCGAGGATAATGTGTTAATTGAAGTCGGTCAGGGTATAACGTTGCAGAACGGGGTGCGGCGCTTTCAAAATGCATCTAGAAGATTTGTTAGTGAAATACCATTAAGTTACAACGCTTTTCGCAAACAGAAACATAAGCTGAAGAAGTACTATAAAAAATTGCCCGACAATAATCGTCATATTGACTTTATGGAGTTGGATGCTCTGGTGCTGTTGATGTTGAAAAATGCACGAGCGTTGTTGGTACAAAACTTTGTGTCGAAGAAAATAGATGAGCCGCGTTTCTATAATCTAGCTAGGATTTCAGGACAATTCAGAAATCAGGTTCTTGTTGATGAAGCAACTGATTTTTCGGTATTGCAGCTGTCTTGCATGGAAAACATAACAAACTTAAATACCAAGTCATTTTTTGCTTGTGGCGATTTTAACCAACGTATAACGGGTTACGGAATCAGGTCATCTGATCAACTGGATTGGATATCAACACATATTGAAAATAAAGTCATCACTACAGTGTATCGACAAAGTAAAAAGCTAAATGAATTTGCGAGAGAGTTGCTAAAAGCACTAGATGGTGATTTACAAACTTTAGGCAAGTTACCTGTAGACTCTGTTCACACGGGTGTACCACCTGTTTTATTAGAAAATTCTTCTGATATAGAGTCTACGGCTAACTGGTTGGCAGATCGAATTGGGGATGTTGAAAAAATACTCCAGCAGAAAATGCCGACTGTTGCTGTTTTGGTTAACTCTGAAGATAAAGTTAAACCTATGGCAGACGCACTTAATAATCATTTAGACGAAAATAATCTAAAAGCTGTTCCTTGTTTTGAAGGGCAGTCACTAGGTGAGGGTACTGATGTTCGTGTTTTTGACGTAAAGCATATTAAGGGACTGGAGTTTGAGGCTGTTTTTTTTGCAGGAGTTGATGAGCTATTAAAGCAACAAAAGGAATTATTCAGTAGATATTTATATGTTGGTACTACACGTGCTGCAACCTATTTTGGTATAACTTGTGATAGTCATCTTCCCCAGGAGTTGGGCTCCTTGAAGACTATGTTTACAGACAAGTGGAATTAATGTTTGTAATAACATTTAAAACTTATAATTTAATAGAAAGAATAAGGAACTCTCAAGGTAGATTGCAGAATCTTTTTTCCGAATACGATGTTGCGCCTGAAGATCCTCAATATTATTTGAATATATGATATGAATTTAGAGCCTAAAATCCTCAATGCAATAAAAGAAAACCCAGGTATAAAGGGTAAAGCCCTTGCGCTTTTTCTTAACGTAGATAAGAAGCAAGTAAATCATTTACTGTACGGAAAATTAAAAGGAAAAGTTAGACAAGATAATGCTTATTTATGGTATCTGGTAGAAGAAAGCACGGCAACTATTAGCGGTCGTGAGAATATACCTAGTACTGAATATAGCGATACGCCTTTATCCCGATTATGTCGATATTATCTTTCTTGTCTAGGTCAGGACGAAAGTGGAATATCTGTTTTTGCTGCTAATAAATATGGTGACATGGATTACTGTGAAATTGATGGGTTACCAATAGATTCACAGTCGGATATGTTTTCTACTCAAGCTGCCAGTAATCTTCTGGGTAGAATGCGTAAGGATCGCTCACGTCTCGGTATGTATCTTGGCTACCCTACGACACTTAAACACCTGGTCTCTAAAAAAGGATGGCAAGGTTATTTTGTTGAGCCAATTTTGTTGTTTCCTGTTGAATTTGGTGATGATGGTCAAGGTTCACCAAAGCTGGATTTATCCTATCCCATCATCAATCAGTCGGTATTAAAACGATACAGTAATGCCGATGGTGACAGTGTAATGGACGAACTGGTACAGCTCGAAGATGAGCTGGGATTTAGTGGTGAGAACGCGACTATTGAACTTGATGATTTGGCACAACGCCTTCAGAGTATTAGGCCTGAATGGCCCTGGAAGGAAGATATAGAACCTAACGCAGTGCAAGGTGAAGTCCCTCTGTCTGAGGTTAATGAGGCTGGAATTTATAACCGTGCAGTGTTGGTTATTGCTGAACGATCTCCTTTTACACAGGGGTTGGAAAGTGAGCTGAAAAACCTGGCAAAACTGCCGGTATCTGATTATGAGAACACTGCTTTAGGGCATTGGGTTTCCGGAAAGATGCCAGAAAAATCTGTATCACAGCTGCCAGAGCTAGTTGAGGTTTTACCACTTAACACCGAACAACGTCAGTCAATTAAACATGCATTAAGTAGCCCACTAGCTGTAATAACCGGCCCTCCAGGTACAGGAAAATCACAGGTTGTAACCGATTTATTGATTAATTGTGCTTGGCACAAAAAACGTGTTGTGTTTGCCAGTAAAAATAACAAGGCAGTTGATGTGGTTGAAACCAGAATCAATGCGCTGGGGTCAAGGCCAATCTTATTACGTGTAGGTTCCAAGGCATACCAAACACGATTGGCGGAATATTTAATGGGACTCCTTTCTGCCACAGTTACACAGGAAGATCGACAGGAATTTGATGAATATTGTAAAGATCGAGAATATCTTGAACAGCAGTTAAAAAAAATGGATACGAAGATTGATGAAGTCATCAATCTTCGTAATAGAGTGGATGAGCTTGAGCGTGGTGCGGAAGAGGCTAGAGAAGTACTTCCACAAAAGATCAAATTCCGTTTGAAATCGATCGATATTGAAAAGATAAGATTGGTACTTGATATTTTAAAGCAAAATATGGACAACGCTAGTTTAGAAAAACAGAAACTTATGTCCCGCATTATGTGGTGGGCAGTAAAGAAAAAACGTTTTCGGGCACTGATTGAAGCGTCAAAAAACAATGTATCTATATTTAAAGATTTATCCATTAGCCTGCCGAATGTTGATCCAGATGATAATTCAATGATTGTTTGGCAAGATTTTTCAAATGAAGCTGAAGTTAGATTTACTCAAATTGAAACATTCAAAAAATACTCAACAACTCTGGCACATTTACAACAAATAAACTCTTTGCAGGATATTTACAGAGAACAGACGGAATTAATTGATAAGTTGTCTAAAAATGCTGAAGTGTTGTGGGGTTATTGGTTAAGGTTACAACCGGCAGACCTCAGCCGTGAAGATCGCAATATGTTATCTAGTTATAAGGCCATTTTACGGATGGTTATTGAAACTGGACCAGATGGTCGATTAGGCAGCGACATTTATAGGAAATACAATTCTCTGTTTTCAGAAGTTTCACATTTATTGCCTTGTTGGGCGGTTACATCTTTATCGACTAAGGGGAAATTACCTTTTAAGCCAGGCTTTTTTGATATTGTAGTATTTGATGAGGCTAGCCAATGTGATATCGCTTCAGCATTGCCATTACTCTATCGAGCTAAACAGGCAGTAATTATTGGCGATCCTAAACAGCTGCCACACATTAGTGCTATGCAAAGAGGGCAGGATCAACAGTTTGTTGAAAAGTTTGATTTAGTTGATTACGCCAACTGGGCGTATTCATATAATTCTTTGTTTGATCTTGCTTCAAGTTTATCTGCTGGTGAAGACATTATCAGTCTGCGAGACCATCACCGTAGCCATGCTGATATTATCGAATTTTCAAATAAGTACTTTTACGAAGGTCGTCTGCGTGTTGCTACTCGCTATGAAAAGCTAAACCGTAAGATGCCAAAAGAACCAGGCGTCCGTTGGATTGATATCAAGGGTACGGCAATTCGACCGGCTAGTGGTGGCGCGTTGAATGAAAAAGAAGCACAAACAGTGGTACAGGTATTACATAAGCTGATCATAGATCAGGGTTATACCGGCTCTGTCGGTGTCGTAAGTCCATTTAGAGCACAAGCAAATGCCATTAGACGGCAAGTTGAGAATAACCAGCAATTGGCAGAAGAATTGATTAAGCATGACTTCTTATCTGATACCGTACACAAGTTTCAGGGTGACGAACGTGATGTGATGATATTTTCCCCTGTTATCGCGGAGGGTATAGCATCAAGTTCATTAGGTTTTTTAAGGAATAATGGTAACTTATTTAATGTAGCCATTACACGTGCTAGAGCCATGTTACTGGTTGTTGGAGATCAGCAGTTCGCAATAAATAGCGATGTGGACTATCTGGCAAAGTTTGCTGTATATGCACAGGAATTAAAAACAACAGAGACACAACAGGTAAAGCATGAGAGTGAAGATTTAGGTTCGGAGTATCCAGCGGTTGTGCATCCTGATCGAGTTTCAGATTGGGAGCGAATATTCTATAAAGCCTTATATGCAAAAGGAATAAAAACCTTACCTCAGTATCAAGTTGAAAAATACGCGCTTGACCTTGCTTTTTTTGATGGAGAACGTAGGTTAGATATAGAGGTTGATGGAGAAAGATATCATCGTAACTGGACAGGTGAGCTTTGTAGAAGAGACCAAATTAGAAATCATAGAATGTTTGAGCTGGGCTGGGATGTAATGCGCTTTTGGGTATATGAGATCCGAGATGATATGGATGGTTGTGTATTACGAATTAAAAATTGGCTAGATGAAGGGGTAGATAAATGAGTCAATATTGTGGAGAAAAAATAGTTGAACCTATCCTGAGTTCTGCTGAACAGTGGAAAGAAAACTGCCTTCTTAATGATGGTTTGATTTTTCTGAAAAGAATTTATGAGTAACAAAAACTTGAGTGTTTTAAAGGGACCTTTTAACATAATTGTTACTTCTCCTCATGCATCCACAAAAGGACTAAATGTGCATGTTACTTCAATTAGGTCTTCATACTCACTTGATCGGAAGCTGAATCACTTATAAAAAGACTATTCTCATTGGTCTATTAACCTTTGACCACATCATGTGGATTTTGAAGATACAGATAAATTCTATTAGAAGAAAATGACTATATAGTCAGGTTTGTTCTGGAAAGATTGATATTTAAGCAGCTTGAATATCTATTCGAATACTTGGGACTTTGAAAATACAAAGATAAATTATTGTATTTATTTGCGACATATACTGTCGTAGTGATCCTTATGCTTATCCTCATAGTAACTAGGAGGATAAGTTCATGTCACCCCGTTTTATGCGTTCTAGTAATATCTTGCCACTGAGTGTTGATCCAATTATTAATTTATGGATATACAGAGTTCTGGTGCCGTTAGGTGCATATAAAGAATTTATCATGGATTCTGGATTTTCAGACGATGGGGTTGCTAGTACCTTAGAACTAGAAAATCTTGAGAAGAATCTAGAAGATGGAAGTGATAAAGGTAGTGTTAAAAAAGAGCTTGTAATAATCTATGAGTCGTTTGAAAAAGAAAATTATAACTCACAAGTATCATCAGTTTTAGCAAATAATGTAAGAAAAATTGCCAAAATGGTAGGTTTAAGTCATTCTGAGTGTCGTATATTTGAATTTTCAGTCATCCTCAAAAATGAGCAGGTACTAGAAAATGCTGCTGATATACTTGGCCAGCTTTCTACTTCAAAAGTCTGTTACGTATTATCTGTATTACTTGATCTAGTAATTGAGGATGTCAGACATGCTTTTAGTACTAAAAGCGCCTTATTCAAATCAGGTCTAGTTACGATCGATCGAAATGGATCTTCTGAATCGCCACTAGTTCATTAGACACCTAAAAGCCATATAATGTAAGTATATGAGAGTTTCTTAATTTCAGTCGTCGACTCCCATAATTTTGCTCTAAAACATCTATTTTCGCTGTGTCTCGATTTACATGGAAGTGAAAACTACCGATAATCACGTATGTTATTGATTTTAATTTAAATATGGTAATATAATCAGACACGGGGTCTCGTTTATTAAACTGTTATGCCCTGTAAATCTTACACTCGAATGGGATTATAATGTCGTTTCAAACACCGATTACAATTGCTGAAGCTATTAGAAATATTGAACAGAACCGATACTTATTGCCTTCCATCCAAAGAGAGTTCAGATGGAAACATGAAAAAATTGAGTGGCTCTTTGACTCAATAATGCGCAATTACCCTATCAGCTCATTTTTGTTCTGGAGGGTTGAAGGGGAAACTAAGGCTAAGTTTAAATTTTATAAATTTATTCGTGAGTTTCGCCAAAGGTATAAAACACACAATGAAGAATTTAATACACAAGGCCATAATGACTTTACAGCCGTACTAGATGGGCAACAGCGATTAACTTCTTTATATATTGGGCTTCGTGGTAGTTATGCTTATCGAACGCCAAGATTAAAAGAAGAAAATACAGAGCGCGTATACCCAACACGAAACTTGTATTTAAACGTAAGCAGGCCACTAGAAAACGAAGAAGATGGAAGAATATTCGAATTTAAGTTTTTAACTTCTAGTGAATCAGATAAAAGTAAACACCGCTGGTTTCAAGTCTCAAACATATTTGGTTTGTCTGATGACTTTTCGTTCAACAAATACCTTGATGAAAATGACCTTAAGGCTGATGAGTTTACATATCGAACTTTATCTACGCTTAAAAATGTTATTCACTCTAAGCCAATAGTTAATTTTTTCCTAGAAACTGAGCAGGAAATAGACAAAGCTCTAAATATTTTTATTCGTATCAACAGTGGTGGTGAGCCGCTAAATTTTTCTGATCTAATTATGTCAATAGCAGTGGCTAATTGGGAAAGTAAGGATGCCAGAAAAGAAATACATGATCTGGCCGATAGTATTCGTGATAAAGGATTTATAATTTCCAAAGATTTTATTTTGAAATCTTTTCTATACCTGCATAGCAAAGATATTAAATTTAAAGTAACGAACTTTTCAAAAACGAATGCCTCAGATTTTGAAAATGAATGGGATAAAATTAGAGATACAATATTATCAGTCTTTGATTTGATAAAATCGTTTGGTTTTACAGACGCAACATTAACATCAAAAAATGCACTAATACCCATTATTTACTATTTGTATCACAGAGGTATAGCTAAAGATTTCCATACTAAAACAGCTTATTCTGATGACCGTCTAGGTATTAAAAAATGGCTGCATGCTGCTTTAGTAAAAAGGCTATTCGGTGGCACATCTGACAGCGTACTCAGTCAAATTAGAAAGGCATTTACAGATGATGTTTCTGTTAAGCCTATTCAGGACGACTTAAAGTCTTTTCCTGTTGAGTCTGTAAATAGCCAGATACGTAAAGATACGGGGATTAGTGAGGAGTTTATTGAAGAACTGTTGCTAACTCAAAAAGATGATAAGTATGCCTTTTCATTATTGGCTCTACTTTTCCCAAACCTAGACTATAAAAACAATGATTTCCATAAAGATCATTTACATCCAGCCGCCAAATTTAAAGACCTAAGCGTGGCTCTACAAGAAAAACACGGCTGGCATACATACAACTCGCTAAAAAATCTTCAAATGCTCGATGCAAACGAGAATATGTCAAAAAATGATGAAAGTTTAGCTGATTGGGTAAATGAGGAAATAAAGTCGAAAGAAAGGATATCCTTTTTAGAAAATCATCATATTCCAGATGTCGACTTAAAATTAAAAAATTTTGACGAGTATATTGTAAAAAGAACTGAAATATTAACATCATGTCTTAAAAAGGTTTTGGCATAACAAGTTGCTGCACGCGGACTTCGTAAGCTGTCGCGTTTTTCGCAAAAAGACGCAAAAAAGCGCTCCAACCTACTCCGCCGGTGAGCAAGGCGTTAGGCGAATTGAGATTAAACATGAATCATCGTTATATTCTTCCAGTTATACCAGAACCAAAACCTGGTTCAGCTTCAGTCCTTCAATTCGAAGGAAAAGGGGGAATGCGTGGTGCAGGTGATATAGATCTTCATTGTGGTAGATGCAATCATAGAATTTGTGAATGGATGGCGCTTGGACAAGTTAAAAATATGGTTATGCGTTATCCTAAATGCTTAAGTTTCAATGCTGTAGTGGACATACCAAAATTTGAAGTTTTCGTTGGTCTGCTACATTCTTCCTTGCGGCCAGCAGAACTACCTAAATTTAAAAAAATAATTCAAGACGCAGTAGAAGAAGAGAAAGACTGATATCACTCCAGAAGAATGGTTTAGTGATAAAAGTGAGAAATATCTAGATATGCATTTAATACCTAAAGATAAATCTTTATGGACCTTGGATAAATACGAAGAATTTCTCGATGCTCGAAGATTGCTTATACTAGATAAGTTATCATCAATAATCCAGAAAGCAGAAGATGAGTGAGATATTAATAATTTATGGCGATAATATATCCAAATGATATTCATTTTGCTGAGCTAGAATCAGCAAATCATGGTGAGTTAAAGACACTTTCCTTACTAAGCAAAGGGCTATCAAAAGATTTCACAGTGTTTCATGGTTACCACTGGACGAATGAAGGTAAATATTACACAACCTTCGGTGAGATAGATTTTATTGTTGTTAATAAAAAAGGTGATGTTCTAGTCATAGAGCAAAAGAATGGCATGCTAGATGAATCTAGTGCTGGCTTGTTTAAGAACTACAATAATCGATCTAAAAGCATTCCTGAACAGATTATGCGGGCGATTGATAATATTCGCGACAAATACCGTGAACAAAATGGTGATGGTCTAATTATTGATTATCTACTCTATTGTCCGGATTACAAAGTTAAAGATATTAATTCAGCGGGCTTAGGCAAGGGACGAGTCGTGGATGCTAGGCATAACCTTGTTGATGATATTAAACGTCTACATTCAACTGACAAGGAAGATTCAAATCAATATCAGCATATTATAGGCTTTTTCAAAGGCGAGCTTCAGGTACAGCCTGATGTGCATCAGTATATTGAAAACCAGGAGAGAACTTACACGAGGCTGCAGAGCGGGCTATGTGGTGTTATTAGCAATCTTGAAATGATGCCGTTTCGTCTCAGAATTAAGAGTACAGCGGGTAGTGGTAAAACGGAAGTAGCAAGCTCGTTCTTTCATGATCAGATCGAAAAGGAGAAAAATACCCTTCTTCTATGTTTTAACCGTCCTTTAGCTGATTTACTTAAAAAGCAAATAGGAGATAAAGGTACAGTTGAGACATGGTTTGGTTTTTGTGATCAGTTCCTGATTTCAAGAGGCCATAAGCTCGATTATTCAAAAATAAATGAGCAGGGTTTCTGGAAAGACGTACTTGAATTAGTAAGTGTTGAGTCTATACCCGATGATTGGCTCTTTGATACGTTAATCGTTGATGAAGGCCAGGACTTTCAGCCAGAATGGGTTGAGGTGCTTAGGCTCTTTATAAGAGAAGATAGCAATATTCTATGGCTTGAAGATGCTAACCAGAATATACGATACTCTGAATCATTAGATAATCTTCAGTTGATTACATACAACGCGAATATTAATTTTCGTGCCCCTCGTTCAATTGCATCTTTTATCCAGAAAGTTCTACCCTTTGAGTTTGAATCGGCTAACACCCTTCCTGGCCTGGGTGTCGGTGTTCAGACTTACCAAACTGAAAAAGATCAGCTAGAGCTAGTGCATAGTGCGGTGAAGGATCTCGTGTCAGTTGGATTTAAATTGAATGAGATTGTTATTATCACCACTAAAGGTGTTAATAATTCAGTTTTTAGTGATGTAGATAAAATAGGTAAGTGGAATATTAAGCATTATGATGGCTATGATGGTAGTCAACAGGTCTTTACCGAAGGTGACCTTTATTTCGAGAGTATCGGCCGATACAAAGGACAGCAGTCACCGGCAGTTATTATTGTTGATGTTGATCCTGATGAGAGTGATCATGCTAAGCGTTTGCTGTTTACTGCAATGACTCGGGCAACAGTTAGATTAGATGTGCTTGTAAAGAATGATAATAAGATCCGCAAGATTATGCAGAAGGCTTCATAGAAGAAGGGGGTTGTAAATATGAATGATGACTTTAGTTCAGAATATTCAGAAAAAAGTCTTTGGGTGAAAATAAAGGGGTTTTCAGTTGCTGCGGGTAAGGAGATTATCGAGAAAGTATTGCTGCTCTATTATGTGCTAGAGAAAGATGATGTGCCTAAAGTAGATAAGGCTAAAATAATAGCAGCGCTAGGCTATTTTATATCACCTTTAGATGCAATTCCTGATCTCACGCCTTTAATTGGCTATTCTGATGATCTAGGTGTTTTAGTCCTGGCCTTGTCCACTATAACTAAATATCTTGATGATGATGTCAGGAAAAAAGCTGAAGAAAGATTAAAAGAGTGGTTTGGAGAATAGTTAGTAGAAAATAAAATAGCATAATATTTCACCGTTATACTCTTTAGCGACATATAATGTCGCACGTGTTGTTAAGCTCTACAGTATTGAATCTGGAGGGTTATATGTCACGCGGTTTTTTGAAATCAAGTAATGTTCTTCCTTTAAGTATAGATCCCATCATTAAACTTTGGATTTACCGTGTTCTTGTGCCTTTAGGCGGCCATAAAGATTTTATTATGGAACATGGTGTATCTGATGAAGGAATATCAGGTGCTATTGAATTTACTGATATTGAAAAAAATCTAGAAGCTTCAAGTAGTAAGCGAGCAGCTAGAAAAGAGTTATTCTCTCGATATGATAATTTCGAGAAAGAACATATCAGTATTGAACCACCAAAAGTACTTGCTAGTAATGTGAAAAAAATTGCTCAGATGGTTGATCTGAGTGATTCTGAATGCCGTATTCTTGAATTTGTGGTTATTCTAAAAAATGAGCAAATACTTGAGAATACGACAGATCTGTTAGGTGATCTTTCAAGCTCAAAGGTATGTTATTCGCTTTCAGTTCTTCTTGATTTACCCATTGAGGATGTGAAATTCGCTATTACGCCAAATAGTGCGTTATTTAAGTCGGGTTTGGTTACGATTGATCGAAATGGCTCTTCTGACATGGCGCGTAAGCTTGATGTTATAGATTCAGGTCTTATTGATTCAATTTACGCGGATGAAATTGAGCCACCTGACTTGTTGCGTTTTATGCTACGAAAGATACCTTCTGCTAGCTTGACAGTGAATGATTATGGTCATTTATCAGAAGAGCTCGAAGTCTTGATTCCTTATATAGAAAATGTGACAGATAAGGGCAAAAAAGGCGTTAATATCTTCTTATACGGAGAGCCAGGTACTGGCAAAACTGAGTTGGTAAAAGTTCTGGCAGAACATCTAAATTTGAAGGCCTATGAGGTTGCTAGTGAGAATGATCAAGGTGAGCCGATAGATGGTGAACGTCGACTTCGTGCTTATTCTGCCTCACAGAATTTTTTAAGTAGTACGAGTACTATTATCGCTTTCGATGAAGTGGAGGATGTTTTTGATGATGGTAGTTCCTGGTTAGGTGTAAAAAGTACAGCTCAAAAGAGAAAAGCCTGGGTAAACCGTATTCTTGAAGAGAATTGCGTGCCGACTTTCTGGATATCTAATTCAGTTTATTGTCTTGATCCTGCTTTTGTCAGGCGTTTTGATATGGTGGTTAAAGTGAAAATGCCCGGTGTTAAACAAAGAGAAAAGATCATTAATGAAGTCTGTGGTGATTTAATAAGCCAATCATCAATATGTAAGATTGCAAAAAGTGAAAGGTTGGCGCCTGCGGTTATTTCTAAATGCGCTGATGTGGTCCGTTTATTATCCAATGGTACCAATAGCAAATCAAAAGATGAAGTCTTCACAAAACTTATTAATAGTACGCTTGTGGCTCAGAATCATAAGCCCATTAAGTTATCTATTAAAGGCAATCATGATGATCTCTACAATACTGATTTTATAAATACACAGCTCGATGTTAATGAATTAAAGAATGGACTAGGTAAAACAAAATCTGGTCGAATCTGTATTTATGGCCCACCTGGAACAGGTAAGACCGAATATGGACGTTGGGTAGCACGAGAATTAGGATCAGACATTATCCTTAAAAAAGGCTCTGATCTTATTTCTATGTGGGTAGGCGGTACTGAAGAAAATATTGCCAAGGCATTCGAAAAGGCTAGTGAAAATGATTCTATTTTAATGATTGATGAAGTTGATGGTTTTCTACAAAACCGACGAAGTGCACAGAATAGCTGGGAAGTTACCGGTGTTAATGAGCTTTTGACTCAGATGGAAAGTTTTGAGGGGATTTTTATTACCTCGACAAATCTGATCGATAATCTTGATCAGGCAGCGCTCAGGCGCTTTGATATGAAGTTACTGTTTGATTATATGAAGCCCCAACAGATAGAGAGGCTTGTTATAAAGTATTGTGAATATCTCAATATTGTATTACCTACATCAAAGTCAATGATGTCAATTATGTCAGTAAATAATGTTACACCAGGTGATTTTGCTGCAGTTGTGCGCAAAAGCCGTTTATATCCGGTAAATAATGGTGATGACTATGTGAAACAGATTATTGAAGATGTTTCAGTAAAAGAATCGATTAAACGAAGTATTGGCTTCGTACATTGATTGTTAATATTGATGGTCTGGCTGCGACATATATTGTCGTTGAAGATTATATAATTTTATAAGAAATATACGCCGATTTGTATCAGCTTGCGGGCGTTTAATAAATTCTGCTAAAAGATAATGCATTAAAGTTGATGTGTTACCTGCTGATTTAACTAAATGAGGGTAATACTATGGCTTTGCAAAGAGCGTTAAATGATAAAGTAAAACTTGTTGGTATGGATACAGTTTTGACGTTAATTGGATATCATGGTGCGATGCTCCCAAAGGCCAGGGAACGGCTGTTTTACATAATTAGTGATCCATTTTTAGGGGCTAATAGTTCTTTTTATGATTTTAAATACTCTAATGAAGGCTATTTAAAAGCAGTATGTGAGGCAGTTAATATAGATTTTGATGATTATCGAGATGAATATGCCCATATAACAAAACAGGCATCTATCATTATGTCTAGAAAGCCTCCTTACTTATTGATAGAGACAGATTTTATACGCTCAAATGAGCCTGTGTTTGCACTAGCGTTTCTTGAAGATAAAAGACGAATTAAACTGCCTAAAGAATTAGTGCTGGATAGTGTAGTAGCAGTAATTAAAAGTGCTATAAAAACGGTGAAGGACCACTTTCAGGTATCAGCTGGAACTATTGAGTTTTGGGGTAATATTAAACACTATGTGCTTTTTATCGATAATTTTGGTTCAGTAATGCTATCTACCGAAGGTGAGATATTATCTATAAATCAACGTAAAGACAGTCATGCAAAGCTTTTAGTAAAAAAACATGATCTTTTAAGTCTAATAAAACAACAATGAGTATTAATAATGGATCAGGTACGAGTTAGTAATAAATACAAATGGTTGCCGAAATCTAAGCGTAACAGTCGTTTTGGCGGTAAGTCTTCATCAAGTGATGCAAGATATGCGAAATACTGGATCGTTAATGATAACGATTCAATTTATTTTGTTAATGACTCAGATGATATTATCAACAAGCTCATTTATTCAAGTAGCGGCATGGCAACCATTGATGATGAAGATGTGGCTGCAGTAGGGGTTAAAGAAAAGTCATATGATAATGTTTTGTCTGGTGAAGCGGTGAAGATTTCAGAGTATGACGTTATCTATGATAGTGATTTTGTATTGCAATACGAGGTGACTACTATAATTAAGAATTCAACAACTACTTACCGGTCCAGGCCAACTAAGGGAGGTATCGTTGAAGATGTGTTAGCTTGGAAATAAAAGATTAGAGTTCGTACGCTGGATGAGATTAATATATCAGCAGAATAGTCTTAACTAAAAAATTATGTGACTGGTAATAAGAAATGGAAACGAAAAGGATACAAGGAGTGAGAAAATGGCAGCCTAAGTACTGGCTTTTAAATGGTGGTGATGGTTCAATATTTTTTATTAATAGCTCGGAATCTATAATAGATGAACTTCATTATCCACCTATGGGTATTTTTTCGATCGATGATATAGATACGTTATCAAAAGATGAAAAAACTAATAGCTACAAGAATGTGTTGGTCGGCGAAGCAGTGAAAATATCAGAATATAATGAAAGTATCAATCCAGGTATTGTGTTTCAGTATGAGGTTACTGTTATTCAGGGTGATTGTTCTACAACGTATCGTTCGATGCCCGTAGTAGATGCATTCCGAGAAGCAGTTTTAGAGTGGAGATAATATGTAACTACACATATACTTTAATTAAGGATGAACATAAAGTGTGTAGTGACAGAGTCTAAATAATGCCAAAATCAAGTGTAAGTATGACGATAAGTCGTCAATGGGAAATTCTGCAATTGTTACCGACAGTGGGATCGGGAATTAGCACGTCTGAACTGGTGCAAAAATTAAACGATTTAGAATATGAAGTTGATATTAGAACGGTGCAGCGCGATCTAAAGCATTTGCTTGAAGCTTTCCCTGCTATTGAATGTCTGGATAAAAGTGTTCCATATGGGTGGCGCTGGACAAAGACAGCAACCATGACAGTCCCCGGTATTACTACAGCAGAGGCTGTCTCATTAAAAATCATTGAAGATATTTTAAAACCGATATTGCCCAGGGCAATCTATCAGTCTATTGAACCACGTTTAAATCAGGCTAAAGAAAAATCAAAAATAAGATCTAAATATGAAAAGATACGCCCATGGGATAAAAAAGTAGCTTATATCGATTCAAATCAACCATTGCTTCCGCCGAAGATAGATGAAGATATATTGGATACCGTACAAAACGCATTAATGCATGAGGTTCAGCTTGAAGTGATGTACCAAGGGGTAGAGGAGGAACGGCCAAAAGAAATGCTGTTACATCCATTGGCATTAATACAACGAGGTATTGGTACCTACCTTGTCACCACTGCCTTTAATTATGATGATATTCTTCAGCTGCCTGTACAGAGAATAAAATCTGCTACACGGTTGACTGATCGAAGAAAATCATTAAAAGATTTTGATTTAGATGATTTAATAAAAAAACAAATACCTCATTTTGGTGATGCAAAGCCAATCAAGTTAAAGGCAATTATATCTTCTGACCTAGCTAAAATCCTTGAGGAGACTCCTCTGTCATCAGATCAGATAATTAAAGTCTCAAATCAACAGCTTCTTATTCAAGCCACTGTGTCTCATACCTGGCAACTAACGCGATGGGTGCTCTCTCAGGCTGATGCTATAACAATAATTTCACCTAAAGGCTTTCAAAAGGAAATAAAAAATAGTCTACTTAATGCAGTTAAGAAATATGAAAATGGCTAGTTATGTAACGACTTATTAAAGTCTGGAATTAGCTATGTATATGTATATGTATATGTACTATGATTTAGGTTGTTGGTGAGCTAATAAAAATCGTATAGTAACTACAGAATTAATGCGCAGAAAAATAGAGAGCTTTTCTAGAAAGTTAGTTGAACGCTCTACCAGTAACATTGGAATCATAGGAGAAAAGAATGATTGATATTACGGAGAACGAGGTTTCTCCTAAGGCTCAGAAATGGATAGCTTTGGCTTCTGGTGTTCTAGGAGTTATAGCAGGCAGTTTATATTATGACACAGTAACGACTACAGAATTTTTGTTTAACCCAGTCTGGTTTCTTCACAGTGAAGATGAATTGGGGTTCCATATTCCGGGATTAATTCACGGTCTAATCGCTTTGGCAATGATAATTCCGCTGTATGTGCGAAAGATTCTAGCATACCGAAACATGTCCACAATGTCTTTGTTATTTTTAATCACAAATGTATATTTATTTTCAGCTTGGATTCAATTAGCTATGGGGGTTCAAGGCAGTTTTACAAACGTGATTGTAAATATGAGTTTAATGGCTGCAATCCTTTTGGGGTGGCTAGGAATGCGCTCAATAGCAGGTTTTTGTTGGGTTATCGTTGTGATTTTGTGTGCTTATAATATGATTAATGGAGCTGAAATGATTGCTGCTTGGGGGATTGTTTTTCTTTTGCTTTCAGTTATTTCAATCTGGTTTCAAACTAAAATGCCATTAGATCATTTTTTCTCATCAATGAAGACTGAATTTTCCTCGGTCTCTCAAAGCACTTTAGTTGAATCAACGAGAGAAAATATTAAATATGCTTCCTCTGTAGTGAAAGATAATATTCAAGCTGCTACCATTGAGAAAGATGATGTTAATCGATCTGTATAAGTTAAAACAGAATTTATTTCAGAACAGAAAAAAGGAGCATAAACATGCTTACGTTAATAGCCATAGTGCTATTTATTATAGTTATTATATTTTTTATAATGAAAAAATAGGCTATCAGAAAATTTCATCGAGTGATTGTTTGGGCTCTGTAGGGGGTGTAATACTGGATCTTGAAGGTGGCTGATAATCTTAACTCGTTTCATATAAAATTTAATAATCGCTTAAAATTTATATTTATTTCAAATAAATAATCAAATTATTCAGGGCTACATAAGTTTAACTCCGATATTGTTGTTAGGTTCGTTCTGGGTATAAATATTACAAGATGAATGCATATGCAATATTCTGATTGAAGTGATTTTAGAAATTACTGGAACATGATTAAGCTCGTAGGTTGGGGTGAGGTCACGAAGCCCAACGAAAATTATAATAATTGAAAACAATGTTAGGGTTCCTCCGTATCTTCAGTGAATATTGATAATCTAGGTCAAAAAATAACAGTGTTATACTGGCTTTATGACTGCCTGCTTTAGGCTAATTTTTGTCAACTGTATTAAAAATAATTATTTAAACCTTATCTGTTTCAGCGCGTCTTATATTGTCGCTCACATATCTATGCTAACTATAGTAGCAGTAATTTATGGCTAAATACTGTTTCAGCAATGCTATATGAAAGTATAAATGACTGGACATAATCGTAAGGAGAGCTACCTCATGTCGATTTATCGTTTGTAATACTCTCGATTCCTATTATCGGTACTTTGCTTATTTTGTTCAGGTTATGGGTATCAAAGTGGTTTAAAGTTCAGAAATTACGAATCAAAGTTGAAAAAATTAAAGGTGCTTTATGTCTGATAATGATGTTAACCAATTAAATGATGACTGGAAAAGCGTTTTATCAACGCTATCTGAAAGAGAGGCACAAGTAATTGTATATCGATTTGGTCTTCTTGGTAATGATCCTAGTACTCTGGAGCAAGTAGGCGGTGTGTTCGGTGTGACACGTGAAAGGATAAGGCAAATTGAGGCTAAGGCAATCAGAAAGATGCGAGCAAGGGCGCATATTATTGGATTAGAGTTAGCTGATTATTTTGAGAATTAAGATACATAAATAGTATTTTTGTCCGTGCTTTGCCCTATGGTATCTTAATAAAGGTAAACTGAAAAATTACCTTTGATAAGCGACATATAGTGTCGTATATATAATATAAAATAAGTTTATTCGGTTTTTAAGGAAGCTATATTTTTTATGAAATATGACATTATAGGAGATATTCACGGGCAGGCTGATGAGTTAATTAGCTTGCTGGATAAAATGGGCTATCAAATCAACAAGAATGGAATTTATCAGCACGAATCACGTCAGCTTATCTTTCTTGGTGATTTCGTTGATCGGGGTAATCAACAAAGAAAAGTTATTGATATTGTCAGACCTATGGTTGATTCGGGTTCAGCCATTGCGGTGATGGGTAATCATGAATTTAATGCTATTGCTTATTATTTAACCAATTCTGAAACAGGTAAGCACTTACGTATCCATTCTGAGAAGAACCAAAAGCAACACCAGGCTTTTCTTGATGAGTATGAAGCTGAGCCCTTACTTTATGAATCTACCATTAACTGGTTTATGACTCTGCCCCTCTGGATCGATCTCGATTGTATAAAAGTTATCCATGCTTGCTGGGATTCGTCATGGATAGAGCGTCTGAAGAGTACGCTTGTCGATGGTAAGTATGTCAATAAAGAGATCATGCGGCGAGCATCTGATCCCACATGTTGGGAGTTTGAGGCAATAGAGACAGTTTTAAAAGGCAAAGAGATACCCCTTAAAACAGGGCATAGCTTTTTTGATAAAGATGGGAACGAAAGACATAACATTCGAGTGCGTTGGTGGGATCAGGCAGCCCGAACATATAAAACTGCGTTTATGGGGCCGGAATCTGCGATTACTCATATCCCGGATGATGAAATCGTTGGTGATCATCTCGTTGAATATTTGCATGAAGAGTCACCAGTGTTTTTAGGTCACTACTGGTTAAGTGGCGATCCAGAGCCACTGGCTACAAATATTGCGTGTGTCGATTATAGCGTGGCGAAGCCAGGGGGTAAGCTGGTAGCTTATCGTTGGGATGGCGAGTCTAGCTTATCAAATAAAAAATATGTTTGGGTCAATCGTTTGTAAGTTGAGTTGAGTTTAATTCATCCAATAAAAACATATAAAAGGAATATAAATAATTATGGCTGAAACACTTCACTTTATCCTAGTCAAAGACGCTACGAGAGCACGTTTTGTTAGAAGAAAATTGGCAGAACGTAATACACAATTAGGTGTTATCGTTGGTACATTCACATCATTACTAGGACATGCTCAAGATAGTTACCTGATTGCGGATATAAAAACGCAATGGGATAGTGATTTTCAGAAATGCCTTTCTACTCAGTCTGCTTTTTGGTCAAAAAGCTATCAGGTTTCACCAGATGAAACGGCCAGCATAATAAAGCGTGAACTAGAGGGGGTTATCTCACAGTGCTCAGCATTAGAAGATATTAAGATAGAGAATATTGAGAAACTGGGGGGTCGATCTCAAAACCATCTAAATGATTTGTTGGCGCTGTATCATGCACTGAATAACAGATTAGATGATGGGCATGAGTTATTAAGACAAATTATTATATCTGACTCTGAATCAAGCTTAAGAAATATACAAATCTATACAGACTATAGTGTAGAAATCTTATCTAGCTGGCAACAGGAACTTATCTGTAAATTAAATAATGATTCAAAATCATTCCAATCGTTAGAATTTAGTGAGTTACTACAACGACCGGCAATTAATCAAAGAGCAACGGCACTTAATGCGGTTCAGAGCCACATTTTTTCACCATTGAAAGAGGCATGTTCGCTTGATGAAACGCTTCAATTTGTAGGTGTGAGAGATTATCAGGAAGAGGCTGATATAGCAGCAGGCATGGTTCAGCAGATGCTTCGTGCAAATAAAGACTTATCTGAGAAAGACATTGGTCTTTTAATACCATCACAGTTTGAATATTCACTCGTAGTTAAGGATGCGTTTGATCGCGCTGGTCTAGTCTTATCAGGATTGTCCGCAGATATATGGAAGAGAGATTTAGGGCGTGAAGTGCTGTTCCATTTTTTATATTGTCGACAAACACCTGCGCCTGCAATGGCGCTTTCAGTATGTTTGTCTTCTCCATTAATGCCGTGGACACGAGAACAGGGCGCTGTTCTCGCGCAAGCCATTATGGATGGTGATTATCGATTAAGAGCGCTGCCCGGTGCCACGACTGAAGAAAGAGCTATGTTACAGTGTATTGCCGGTGGAGAAGATACACCGGCTTCGTTAATTGAAGCAATTAAGAGTTTTGTTGCATTAATAAATGACCATGATCTTTATATCGAACATATCAATACAGCTAAATCTACTGCCGAAGTACTCTGCGAACGATTAAGAGGTTGTACTGAAATTCCATGGAAAACACTTCGTCGTATTAGTTCACCGAAAAATATACGATCAACAGGTGATATTGACTATAACCAACAAGGTGTTACCGTTTGGCGTGAAGATCAATTTCCGTGGCGTGAAGTAAAACATTTGTTGATACTAGGGTTTTGTTATGCGCATTATCCTGAATCGCTTGGTACCACATTGGTATTCTCGCAGGATGACCTTGATCAAATTAATAATCAATGTAATATCAATTTGATTACACCTGAACAATCACTCAAACAACGACGCCAGCTTTTTAAGGACCAGTTATCTCATGTGTCCGATTCAATCAGTTTTTATATTCCGAGACATAACGTCGATGGAGAACGTGTATCGCCTTCAGATAGTTTGGTATTCATTGAAAAAATATTAGTTTCTCCAGCTAATATGATACTAGAAATTGATGCGGCATCAGATCGTCAACAGATAAGGTTTTTAGCGCAGACCAATGACGTAACACCTATACAACCACGAGCGATCGAATCAAATGATTTAAAGTTCGATAGTAATCTTTTGCACTTACGAAAAGACAGAGATGGAAATCCAAAGCCTGAGTCTCCAAGTAGTCTTGAAAAACTGATGGTGTCGCCGCTTGCCTGGGTTTTAAGTCGGTTAAGTGTTCAAGCGCAAGAGTGGGCTCCAGAAAAACCAGATGTACTTATTCAAGGTACATTAGCTCATCATGTATTTGAGATTTTATTTTGTCCTGGTGAAGATTTACCGCTCTTAGAAATGATACCAGAAAGAGCCAAGACAATTCTTGATGATGGTATTTTAAAATTGGCACCTTTTTTGCGTGGAAACCAATGGCGAGTTGAGAGAGCTAATTTATTAAGTGGCATTATTAAAGCAGCACAGGAGTGGAGGCAGATTCTAGAGGCTCTAGGTGCACAAGTTATTGGTAGTGAACAATGGTTGAAAGGTGAGTTTTCTGATATATCGGTAATTGGTCAGGCGGACTCCTTAATTAAGCTACCAAATGAGCAAATCCTGGTAGTGGACTATAAGCGTTCTAGCTCTGGCTCACGGAAACCACGAATGGAAAAGGCATATGATAGCCAGGCGTATTTGTATATAACAATGTTAAAAACAGGAGCGACAGTTGATATTGAAGACATCGATATTACAAGCTGCATTAAAAATAACAAACCAGGCATTATTTATTACATGTTGAATGATCAAAGTGCATTAACTGACTTTTCAGACCAAACAACGCGAGGTATTTCTAGTTGGAGTTATATATCGGACGATGTCTCGAGTAATGCGATAGAGTTTATCCAAACCCGCTTGAATGAGATTAAGAAGGGTGAGATAAAACTCAATCGATCAACTGATGAAGGCTTCTTTAATAAAGATGCGGGTATTAAACCCTATGCCTTGGATGATACGCCGCTTATAGCTCTATTTACTCAAAATGAGATGGAGGTTGAAGAATGAATGCTTCTGATAAAAAGCTTCAACCAATAACGATTATTCCTGCCGGGGCAGGTTCAGGTAAAACCTATACAGTTCAGCAGCGTTTAGGAGACTGGGTTGAGCAGGGCTTGATAGAGCCACAACGAATCGTTGCTGTTACTTTTACTGAAGCGGCTGCATCTGAATTACGTGAGCGTATTCGTGCAAGATTATTAGAAATTGGTCGCTTAGATGATGCACTTAAACTAGATCAAGCCTATATATCAACAATTCATGGTTTTGGATTAAAAATACTCACGGAGTTTTCTTTCGATTCAGGTACAACACCACAACCACGACTACTGAATGAAGACGAGCAAAATGCACTTATTCGTCAATCTGTAGCTCACACTACGAAAGTTAAAGAAATTATTCAGGATCTTTCAGCTTATGGTTACAGGTTTAATTTCAGTAACAAGAAAAGTGCAGAAGATGCATTTCGTGATGATCTAGTTAATATTATTACTTTATTGAGATCTATGGGGTGGCAGTCTAATAATACTGAGGCATCTGAATATGCAGTTAAATGGATTAAAGCGAAATATAGCGATACATTAAATGGTGATACTTTAACAAACGCACTGCATAAGAGTGTATTAGCATTATTAAATAAATTCCCTGAGAGTCTAGCGGAACAATATGGGAGTAGTGGTACAGCTATTAAAGCGTTAAGTAATGATTTTCGAAACTTAAAATCCGCTTCTTATATCAATAATTTAAAGAAAGATTGGGCGTTATGGAAAAAACTTCGACAGCTTAGATTATCAAATAGCCGTACTAAATTACCAGAAGACTATAATGCTTTGGCGCAAGCAGTTATCGATGCTGCTGATCAGTTACCCTATCACCCAGGACCTTTAATGCATGCTGTTGGTCATATTGAGGCTTTAATTGCTGCAGGTCAGGAGGTATTAATACATTACTCAGAAGCTAAGCAGGAAGCTGGTCTTGTAGATTATGCTGATATGATTGCCATGGCCCATGATTTACTAGATCAAAATAGTGATGTACTTGATACATTAACTAACCGTATTGACTGTTTAGTGGTTGACGAGTTTCAAGATACGAATCCTCTCCAGTTTTCATTGTTGTGGCAATTAAAAGAAGCAGGAATTCCTACGCTAATAGTAGGTGACTTAAAGCAAGCAATAATGGGTTTTCAGGGGGCTGATGCTCGTTTATTTGAAACGCTCGAAAATCAGTTTCCAAAAGCTAATCAACCACTGACTCAAAACTGGCGTTCTCAACTAGAATTGATGAATTTTGTTAATGCAGTAGGTCCTGTGTTATTTGATAGCGCTTACACAACATTAACACCTCGAGCAAAAGAGAGTGAGCTATTCCCGCTAGAGGTTGTTGATTTTCCGAAGAGTGTTCGAAAAGATTTTCATTATATACGTGCAGGACATATCGGAAAAAGATTAAAAAAGCTTCTAGATGGTAAAGATCAATATATAGTAGACCGCAGAACAGGTGAACGACGATTGCTACAAGGTGGTGATATAGCTGTACTTGCACCTACAGGAAATATGTTATCGCAGTATGCGGAAGTTCTTCGATCTCTGGATTTAAAAGTCCGACTAAAGGAAGCAGGATGGGGCGTATCTCGAGAAATTCAAATAGCCTTACATGCACTTGCTTATGTTGCAAACCCAGCAGATAAGCATGCTGCTTTATATCTTGCTGTTACAGAATTAGGTCACTTAACATTGCAGGATGCGCTTACGCAACTCGTATCTTCTGGGAGGCTAAAAGATCCTGTACTGAATAACCTTGATGTACTATCAGAAAGTGTTGCAGAAAGTACTATTTATGCTTTGGTTGTAGATACCTTACATCATCTTGGTATCTATGATGTTGTGTCTCAATGGCCCAATGCTCAACAGGCGCGTGCAAATTTATTAAGATTGCAGGCTGAGTCTGCTGAGTACATGGATGCTAATCGAGAGGCACTATCAAACGGGGGTATCTATGGGGCGGGAATCCAAAGCTTTTTAGCCTGGTTAGATGCAAAGCTTGATGATAATGATATGCAGCCGACGTCAAAGGTAATAGACGAAGATGCTATAGAGCTTGTTACATGGCATAGCTCAAAAGGTCGAGAATGGCCTGTTGTCGCTGTTGCAGGAATGGATCGAAAAATCGAGGCTCGTTTACCCGATCTTGGGCTTGGATATCAGTCATTTAAGGACTTGTCCCAGCTACTACAAAACACAAAAATAGAATATTCACCTGCATTCGCAGCTGAAGAAACGAATGATAAGTTTCTAGTGTCTTTACAGAATGATGCTGTGCAAGAAGCTCGTAGACTATTATATGTGGCATTAACACGTTCCAGGGACAAACTGATTGTGGAGTGGCCATCTTATTTAGAAGGTAAAGCATCTACTGGCTATTGGGGGCTACTAACAGATGATGGTGCGATGTCTTTAGGTCCTGATTGTATTAGCGTCAAAGGCAGCGATTTCCCCTGTAAAATAAATAAAGGAAGCGAATTGCTGCCTTCTGAGATAGATCTTGAATGTGACATTGAGATTACTGATTTGCCTACAACAGGTCGTCGAGCAATAACACCCGGGGTTGTTTCAATCACTTCTACTCCTGATAGTGTCTCACCTTCATTGTTAAAAGTAGAAGAGCCTGAAGCTGAACAAGCACTTGAGTTAGATTTAATTAAATATGCAGAAGAGCTGGAAATAAAATCTGAACTCCCTGCTAATCAATTAGGTACAGCTATTCATAAGCTATTCGAAATAATCGGTAGTAAGCCTGATGTGTCACAAGATACTCTAGGCAAAGTAATAAACACTCTTGAAAGTAGCGTACTTACAGAAGTAAGTAAGCAGGTTCTCTCATTCGAATCCTGGATTCAAACGAATTTTTCAGTAAAGAAAACTCACCGTGAGCTTCCATTTATATCCATCAATGATTCAGGTTCTGTTGTGAGTGGTACTGTAGATCTAGTGCTAGAAACTGATAATGGTGTAGTTATCATTGATCATAAAACAGATCAGGTTGATGACTCTACATCTTCATTCTCTAGCTATCTGTCCCAACTTATGTCTTATGCTGATGAGTTATCTAAAGAGATGGGTAATGTAGTAGCGGTTGGTATACATTGGATAAGAAAGGGCGAGGTTGTGTTATATAAAAATAGTGATTATTGACAGTAACCCAGATAATTTCATTAATCAGTATTCTTCTAAAAATACGTAAGCTTTTCTTCAAGCTAGCGAGGTAGTTCCAGAAGAAAATACAGAAGTAATTTATTTTAGATGAATCATAGGTGACTATTATTTCGCTTTTTACTGATTTATTCCTGATTGGGATAAATATCAAGTCATTTAGTTAAGTCTTATAAGGCGTTATGGGCGACATAAATGATTTTTTAATGGAACTATATGAGTGACAAGTATTATGCATAATATGGATGAACAGATTGAATATGTCCTTGATGATTTTGATTTTGAATCAGTGCATATTGCTATGAAGGCCTTAGATAGAAAATGGTACTTTGAAAATGATGATTTAAAGATGATTCCAACAGTGAGTCAGTTAAAAGAACATGCTAAGGAAATGTTGATAAAGCTAACTTCGAGTAAGCCTAAAGTTAGCAGAATATGTACCGGTGGCTTTGAAGCTGAAAATCACGAAGGCTTTATTAGTTTAAATTTCATA
>Ga0224506_10000439_pt1 | contig 35787 bp, 31 predicted proteins | sample SF_Jan12_sed_USG_2_FD_169108 | JGI IMG/M metagenome (GOLD analysis project Ga0224506, IMG submission 169108) | Sediment microbial communities from San Francisco Bay, California, United States - SF_Jan12_sed_USGS_8_1 | ecosystem: Environmental > Aquatic > Marine > Sediment | place: USA... | reverse complement strand
GTGAGGCGTTGAGCTAACCAGTACTAATTGCCCGTGAGGCTTGACCATATAACACCTAAAGTATCTTGAGATACTGAAGAGACGAGAAGTAAGTAGTAGTACGTTGTTGTACTGACATGATTTGAAATACATTGGCTGGAAAGCTAATGACCTCGAGAGAGGCGATTCCTAATTACAGGTCATAAGGCCTGGTATGTGGTGAGAGACAGTGCCATGTACGAACCGAATTGCTTGACGACGATAGAACATTGGAACCACCTGATCCCATTCCGAACTCAGAAGTGAAACGATGTCTCGCCGATGGTAGTGTGGGGTCTCCCCATGTGAGAGTAGGGCATCGTCAAGCGCCTAATAAAACACCCCGGTAGGTAACCCTGCCGGGGTTTTTTTATGTCTATCGTTCAGGCCATTCAGGCGAATCCCTGCGCACATGGCAGTCGTGCATCCTTGTGCATCAAATGATCCGGCTTTTTTTGCCTTAAAAAAAGTTAGTAACCCTGTTATGATTTTTATCGGTATCTTCAATTGTAAATCCTATTGGCAGGTTGGTTCTGCCCCTATCCAGAAGGAAATATACAAAAGAATTCAAGCTAGAAGCTCTATTACTTGTTTAATAGCCAGGTTAATTTGTTCATCGCATAAAACCAGGGTATCAATGGGGTTTGGTATGGTGTTAGGTTACGGCATGTACTGAAGTCCATCTCAATCCGTCCCAGACAAGAAAAATCCTGGAGATTGAAAGAGTCTCTATAAATCATACAGCCTATTATTTACTATCTAGCTGTTTTTTAAGTTTATTGAAGCGTTTTTTGCGCTCCTCTTCCGAAAGTTGTTCGGATCTCATATCTGTAATATCACCCAAAGGAGTTGCATCAAGATAAATATTTGGGTTTTTATTTAGACTGAATTCTTCTAAGCCTAGAGTTGCTTCTTCAAAATTTTCTATAAATAACTGCTGCAGTAGATCTAACGCTTCAATAGTGCCTGTTAAGTCACTTTCAATGTTTGAGTCATTGCTTATTCTTTCTTCAAGTTTCTCGAGCATTGTGGATAGCTGTTGGCGGTCTGGCTTGGTATTATTAAACCATTCTAGGGCTGAAGCTGCATTAGTCGTCATTAAATAATCCCCTCTTATAGATTATCTACGTCTTCATAAAGTTCACTCAATTTATCCATAATGGCAGTTTTTATACTGTTTTGCTCAAATACAGATAATTCCGTTAGTTCTGAAACTTTTAGCCTATGTAGATGCAAACAGGGCACTTTCTGGTCAAATTCTCTTAGATCGCCCTTGGCTAGCAAAGGTAGGAATGGATCGGATGACTTTTTACTATTTAGCATTTTTTGCAAAGCAGGTTTCAGTGGCAGCGGAGTCGCCTTTTTAGTAGAGTTTTTATAGGTAACAAGAAGGTATAAGCCTTTCTTTTGAATCGTTTCGCCTGGAATAATATGTAAGCCCGTATCTTTAATGGCAGATTCTTTGATGCCATTAAAGGTATCATGGAATGCATAGGGATTTGGCAATATCACCATTTTGCCAGACTCACCACTTGGAATGTTGATAGTGTAGTTTGTGTAGAATTGTTCAACCGAAGGTGAATACACACATAATCGACTTTCGAATTTAGTTACAAACTCAGAAGCTATTTCACGTTGCTGAATAGAGTCAAGGCTCCATTCCAAATCTTTGTTAGAGTTAGTTGTCGAAAGAGATGTCGACATCGCTCCATCCTCAGGTTACAAATAAAATTTTAAGTATTATGCCAGGATTAATTTTAATAAAATGTGCTTCAAGTTTTAATTTGAAGTATTTGTTACCGGCATTAGTGATGCTATTGTAATATGATCCGTACATAGTAAACAAAGGTTAATAGTTTATTCGTTATACAATTCATCTGTTAATTAATCAATTGGTAATATATATGAGTCAGGTTGTTGAAAGACTAATCAATATACTGGAATTAGACCGGCTAGATGACCACATATTTTGTGGTCATAGTCAGGATTTAGGTTACCCCAAAGTATTTGGTGGACAGGTAATTGGTCAAGCCCTAAGTGCAGCGTCAAAGACCGTTAATGATAGAATGCCTCATTCATTGCATGCTTATTTTCTACGACCAGGTGATGCTTTTTTACCTATTAACTATGAGGTAGAGAGTGTTCGTGATGGCGGAAGTTTTAGCGTAAGGCGAGTTGTTGCCAGTCAGAAAGGTAAGACTATCCTGACTATGACTACATCGTTTCAGATTTATGAAAATGGCTTGGAGCATCAAGAAGCTATGCCCAATGTACCAGGACCAGAATCATTCGAATCTGAACTTAGTCTGTATCGGGAACATGCTGAAGAAATTCCTGAAAGAATTCGAACTCAATTTACGGCAGATCGACCCATTGAATATCGAATTGTCGAAAATCAAAATCCTTTTCGCCCTAGAAAAGGGATAGCCAAAAGACACATGTGGATTAAATCAACAGCAGATTTACCCGATGACCCAAGAATACATCAGTATATGTTAGCTTATACAACTGACTACGGTTTTCTAGAAACCGCACTGATGCCCCATGGTATTGGTCTTGGAGAACGAAATTTAATCATTGCCAGTCTGGATCATGCAATATGGTTCCATCGGCCATTTCGTTTAGACGAATGGCTTTTATATGTAGCTGATAGCCCTTCTTCCTCAGGGGGAAGAGGTTTAGTCAGGGGCAAAATATTTAATCAGCAGGGTGACCTGGTGGCTTCTACTTCACAAGAAGGGTTGATGAGATTTAATGCTTAAAAAAGAGCCTATAACAATCGCTATTACCGGTGCTAGCGGAGTGCAGTATGGATTAAGATTAATTGATGTAGTAGCTAGTCAGGGCATACCAATCTATCTACTAATCTCTAAAGCCGCGCTAATGGTTTTGGCTGTTGAAACTGACAGCCAGTTGTCTGGAAACCACAAAAATGCTGTAACTGCTTTAGAGGATAAGTTTGGCCTTGAACCCGGATTAATAACTATGTTCGCCAAAGAAGACTGGATGTCTCCTGTTGCATCGGGTTCTGGTGCACCTTCTAAAATGGTGATATGTCCTTGTTCTACGGGCACATTATCTGCGGTTGCTAACGGTGCAAGCGACAATTTAATTGAGAGGGCCGCTGATGTTGTCCTTAAAGAAAGAAACCAGTTAATTATGGTTGTACGAGAAACACCATTATCAAGTATTCATCTGAAAAACATGTTAACGCTATCTGAAATGGGAGCGATTATTTTGCCCGCAAGCCCAGGTTTTTATAACAACCCCAAGACTATTGAAGATATGGTCGACTTTGTGGTTTTCAGAATTTTAAAACAGTTAAAACTTCCTTCTGATTTAATTAAGCCCTGGGGTCAGGTATATAAACAATAATTCAAGGTTAATATTAGATTACATTTTTGGCATCAATACTAGCTGCCATTTTGGGACTCCCGCTACAAAGGATCCGTATTTATTCTCTAACCATAGTTGATGTGAATTCCTATAGTAGGGAGAAAGAGGATGTCCGCTTTGAGACAAAGGCATAGATATTAAACCTTGGGTTTCATTGCCTGGGGACACTGCAAAGGTTACTGATGATGCTGAGTTGTTTAATTGATCTCCATAAACTGAATTTAGCTTATGATCCTTATCGGCTAAAAAATTTAATAAGCTATCCATTCCAGGTAGTCGTCCACTCATCGAATGTTCTAGCCATTCTGAAGAAGTTTGTTTTTTTGTTAGATTCCAATACTCTGCTACTGAGGTTTCAGCGATTTCGGACAGTAGGTCGTTCCATGTTGCCCATCGTTTAGGAAGCAGATGATCAGGCCGTTCCATTAATAACTGCCATGTAGTGTATTCAATCATTTGATTGACATATTGCTTATTAAAATCTGAAAATGAAGATTCAAATTCATCGAAATATAATCCAGTAGTATTGTTTATAATATTGGTCCTGAAGATTGAAACTAGATCTATAATTGGAAGATTTTCGATAGTTTTGTTATCTTTGTTTACTGCTAATGTTTCAACAAAAAGTTGTTTCCAACGAATATAAAATGAATCAAGGTTACCTTGATGACTCTGTACAAGAGCTCGTTCATCTACCTTGAGCATGCTTTTAATGTTGTCATCAAGTCTATTGGCTCGTTCACCTAACTCATATCTACCCTGTCCGACCTTTGATAGATTAAGTCCTGACACAAGCCTGTTGTTTGCCGCTATCAGAATGGATACATTTTTTCGCACAGAAGGATATTGATCCTGGTTTACGATTCCTGACCAATACTTCTTTCTAGATGACCAGCTTTCGGGTATTTTACCATCAAAACCTGTTCTATTCGGGATTACTCCCAGAATAGTCCAACCAATATCACCATTTTTATCTGCCACCAAAAAGTCTTGCTGAGTCATTCCTGAATGGGAAGCTACTGTCAGAGCCTGATCAATATTCCTTGTATACTCCATATTGAGAAGTTGAAAATTAACCGCATTTTTTTCATAGGCTGCCCATTTTATTGTAATTAGTTTTCCGTCAGAGTCTTCTCCTATTACAGGCCCCCATTTTGTTACCCGAATTTCCAGAGGGATTACATCAGACCTGGCTACACGAATAGATTCTCTATAAATAGAAAAATTTTCCCATCCTTCTGCTGTTAAATAGAGCGTGCCAGAGGGATTTGTTTCAAGAATGACCCTGTCTATATAATCGCCGCGGCTAGCGGCTAACCCCCAGGCAACATGTTCATTACTCCCAATAATCAATTGAGGCATTCCAGGTATGGTTAGTCCTCTGATCCAATTGCCACCGGACAGCCACTCAGCACGGTACCAAAGGTTTGGCACAGTTAACGGAATGTCGATATTATTTGAAACTATAGCGTTGTTGCTTCTATCAGATTGGGTACTTACAGCAACTACATTTGATCTTTCTGAAGACATGAATGGTTTGGGTGTCGTAGCCTTTTGTTTTTCAAAAGTAATAGAAGGCCATGGAGACTGAGGGATGGGGTTTTGAATTTTTACAGATTCCCCCGCTATAGGGCTATCCCATTTTCCGCCCCTTGGCTGTAGGAAGTTATACCATTCTTCTGGAAGATTGGTTTTCAATAATTCCCTTGCACGTTCTTGTGACGCTGTCGGATCCTGATTGTATAGATATAATGCGTATTGAATGAGTAGGCTGTCTTCTTTCTGCCAGGCTACCGGAGTCTTTAATAACATTAAATATTCAAAGGGTCTCATAAAGTGATCGGCTAGGCCTTGATTCACACCTAAAGTGTATTGTTCGAGAATCAGCAACTCGATCTTGGTTAGGTTAGCAAGTGCAATTCTTGCTTGTTCCCTGAATCGGAATGTCCGGTTTGTAATATCTGTGTTGAGAGTAGGCTCACCAAAAAGTTCACTCAATTCTCCAGCAGCATATCGTCGCATTGTATCCATCTGGAAAAAACGCTCCTGTGCATGCAAGTAGCCTAGTGCAAATGCCGTATCTGTGCGTGATTCAGATTGAATCGAAGGTACACCGTTTTCGTCTCTAGTGATATTGACTTGTGTCGTGATATTTTCAAAAGTTTTTCTACCCTGTAAGGCAGGCAGGCTAGCCTGAAACGCGAGATAACCTGCTAATCCCGAGGTAGTCGCAATAATAATAATTAATGAAAATAAATAAAAAACTACCCGAGCAAGCTGATGCATTAAATTGTTTCCAATGACATTAATGGGGCGAAAATTAAAACTGTCAGGCAAACTCATTATTAAAGCGTTGTATTTAGTTATGTTGGCTGACAAACTATGCATATTGAAATTTTTAATAATAGTATCAGTAATTTATGACAGATCACATTTCTACAGACCCCATTGATTTTTTACCCATGAGTCAGTTTACAGAAAAAGCGTATTTGGACTATTCCATGTATGTCATTCTGGATAGAGCATTGCCTCATATCGGTGATGGATTGAAACCGGTACAGCGACGCATTATTTATGCAATGAGTGAATTGGGTTTAAAATCAACAGCAAAACATAAAAAATCGGCTAGAACGGTTGGTGATGTTTTGGGTAAATACCATCCACATGGCGATAGCGCATGTTACGAAGCCATGGTTTTAATGGCACAGCCTTTTTCTTATCGTTACCCGCTTGTTGACGGTCAGGGAAACTGGGGATCACCAGATGACCCTAAATCATTTGCGGCCATGCGATATACAGAATCCAAGCTGTCTAAGTTTGCTGATGTGATGCTGTCAGAAATATCTAAAGGTACTGTTGATTGGCAACCGAATTTTGATGGTTCACTAGATGAGCCCATTCTATTACCTGCACAAGTACCCCACGTATTGCTTAATGGCACAACGGGTATTGCTGTGGGAATGGCTACAGATATCCCCCCCCATAATTTACGTGAAGTGATTAGTGCCTGTATTCATGTTTTGGATAATCCCAACGCCAGCGTACAAGAATTGATGATGCATGTTAAAGGACCAGATTTCCCAACGCGTGCAGAAGTGATTACACCCAAAGCCGATATTGAAAAAATATATGAAACCGGTAAGGGTTCGCTAAGAATGCGGGCAACTTATATAAAAGAAAATGGCGATATTGTTATAACTGAATTACCACATCAGGTATCGGGTGCAAAAATTCTGGAACAAATTGCCCACCAGATGGTCGGTAAAAAATTACCTATGGTGACAGACTTACGTGATGAGTCGGACCATGAAAACCCGACTCGTTTGGTTATTGAACCAAAGTCTAATCGAGTCAATATAGAAGAATTAATGACCCATCTATTCGCAACGACGGATCTTGAGCGAACCTATCGGGTTAATATGAACATGATAGGCACCGATGGCAGACCCGCGGTAAAAGCATTAACCACTATTCTATCAGAGTGGCTGATATTTCGAACTGATCGCGTTACAAGAAGGCTGCAGTTTGCATTAGATCGTGTAGAAGCGAGATTACATATTCTGGACGGGTTGTTAATTGCTTTTCTAAATATTGATGAAGTTATCGACATCATCCGGACAGAAGAAAAACCAAAAGTTGTTCTCATGGAGCGATTTGGACTATCGGATGTTCAAGCTGAATCGATACTGGATTTGAAATTAAGACAGTTGGCCAAACTGGAAGAAATCAGGATTCGTGGTGAGCAGACAGACCTTGCCGAAGAACGAGAGAAATTATCCAAGATCTTGGGAAGTCCGGCCCGAATGCGTACGCTCATTAAAAAGGAACTGTTATCCGCAGCAGAAGAGTATGGTGATGACCGAATGTCGCCAATTGTTACACGTGGAGAAGCTCAGGCGTTCAGAGAAGATCAGCTTGTTTCTGCTGATCCGGTAACTGTGTTGTTGTCACAAAAAGGTTGGATTCGCTCAGCCAAAGGTCATGATTTTGATCCCTCGGGTCTCAGTTACAAATCTGGAGATAATTTTGCTCTAAAAGCCAACGGCCGATCAAATCAGAATGTCATTTTACTAGATAGCACAGGTAGAACCTATAGCCTTCCGGTACATGGGCTTCCATCAGCCAGAAGTCAGGGCGAACCTGTTTCTGGCAAATTAAATCCGACACCAGGCTCTACTTTTAAGGGCATGTTAATGGGAAGTCCAGACGAGCTCTATTTATTATGTTCATCAGCAGGTTATGGCTTCATTGGAAGCCTGGGTGAGATGGAAACTAAGAACAAAGCAGGTAAGGCAACCTTGACGGTTCCAAAAGGAGGAAATATTTTTCCTCCTGTGTTAATTACTCAAAAGGAAACCGATCTTTTAGCCGCAGTGACTAATGAAGGCCGTTTGTTAGTGTTTCCTGTTCAGGACTTACCTCAGCTGTCAAAAGGCAAGGGCAATAAAATAATAAGTATTGCCAGCGATCGAGTCGCAACCGGAGTCGAATTCATGGCCGGCGTTATTGCTGTTCCCGCAGGTGAAACATTAACACTGGTCGCTGGCAAACGGTTTTTGAAATTAAAACCTGCGGATTTGGAGCATTATCGTGGAGAACGAGGGCGTAGAGGGAATAAGCTTCCTAGAGGTTTTCAACAGGTTACTGAGTTGCGATTAGATTCTAAGGTCGAGGTGTAACAGTCAACCAGTAGACGATCGTTATGGTGTGTTCTCAGTTGGTCGCACTATAACAAGTTAATTTTTTTAAAAGTAATGTTATATAGTGTTTGATAATGAATTTTTGGGTCGGTTGATCGTAATGTCAGTATCAAATTGGAACCGTATTTTTTAGTTGTTATCCTGGTGACAGTGGCATTGATGAATATATTCATTTATTGATAACGGAGCGTTAAAGTCATGGGCATAGAATCTGATATTAAAAATTTTTATGAAGGATTGGTATCCGAAGAAATCTATCGGTTACTTGATGAAGGTAAGGTTGAAGAAGATAACGTCGAAGATGTTGCTTGCGTAGCCCTTAATAACTTGCCATCAAAGTATTATCGGCACTCTGTTGATCTTGCTTTTTATCAGGGCCCAGAAGAGCTTATGGAAATGAGAAGGCGTGTAGTAGAAGAGGTAAGCAGTGCAATTGGTTTTGTCCAAAAGCACCGCAATTAATTTGGAGCTTACATCTGCTCCATGACCTCAATACCTAATAGGTCGAGGCCTATTCTCAGGGTTTCAGCAACTATATGATTCAGTTGTAATCGGCTGTTTCTTTCGCTCTCTGCTACACCATCTTTTAAAATTGGGCAGGCTTCATAGTAAGTCATATAAAGTGAAGCCAGCTCGTATAGATATGAACAGATCACGTGAGGATGTACATCTCGATTGACTTGTTCCAGAACCTCTTCAAATTGTAAGGCTTTTAGAGCAAGCGCTCTTTCCTGTTCCATGGCCAGGAAAATATCAAATTGGATGTCTTCTGGTTTTATATCTGCTTTTTTAAATATTGATTGGATTCGTGTGTAGGCGTATTGTAAATAAGGTGCAGTATTACCCTCGAAGCTTAGCATAGAGTTCCAATCGAAAACATAATCATTTGTACGGGTTTTACACAGGTCTGCATACTTAACTGCACCAATTGCGACTTTACGCGACACCTCTCGATGAACCTCGATAGATAGCTCAGGATTCTTTTCTTTAACCAGACGTTCTGCGCGCTCAATAGCTTCACTGAGTAGATCTGATAACTTTACAACGCCACCAGACCGGGTTTTAAAGGGTTTTCCATCTTTTCCCAGCATCATACCAAATGGGCAATGCTGTAATTCAATCTGCTCGTTAGCGAAGCCGGCATTTCTAGCAAGTGTGAAAATTTGTTTGAAATGTAGTGCCTGTCTTGCGTCAGTGAAATAAAGTACTCGATCAGCTTTTAACTGGTTCTGGCGGTAGCGAATGGCCGCAAGGTCAGTGGTAGAGTACAAATAACCACCACCCTGTTTCTGCACAATTACAACAGAAGGGTTGCCATCTTTGTCAGCAAACTCATGTAGAAATGCAACCTGAGCTCCGGCATCTTCAACAACAAATCCTTTTTGTTGTAATTCTGCAACTAGTAGCGGTAGGTCGGCGTTATAGGCACTTTCACCGCGCACGTCTTCTCGTGTCAGAGTGACATTTAATTGCTGATAAATCTCTTCGGCGTGACTAAGTGATAAATCAATAAATTTTTGCCAAAGTTCAAGAACTTTATTGTCGCCACTCTGCAGACGAACTACGTAATCTCGTGATTTTGAAGCAAAGATTTCGTCAGCATCAAAATGTGCCTTGCTTCGTTGATAAAAAGATTCCAGATCTTTAAGCTTGAATGACATAGCGTCATCTGAGGATAACTGTTCTTCTAATTCGGCAATTAACATTCCAAATTGTGTGCCCCAATCTCCAATGTGATTTTGCCTGATTACCTTGTGACCCAGAAATTCCATAAGTCTGACCTGCGCATCACCAATGATGGATGACCTTAGGTGACCAACATGCATTTCTTTAGCAAGATTCGGAGCAGAATAATCCACAACTACGGTTTCTGGATGTGATGTTTTTTTAATTCCAAGATCTGGCGTATGAGATGCGGCTTTTGCAGCTTCAGCGAGAAAGGTCGTATCAAGTTTGATGTTGATGAAGCCGGGTCCAGCAATATCAATTTTACTGGCAATGCCGTCGAGATCCAAACAGCCTATAATATTGGCAGCGACATCTCTAGGTGACTGTTTCAATAGTTTTGCTGCAGCCATAGCACCGTTTGCCTGGTAGTCTCCAAACTGAGGGTTCTTTCCCAAAGCGATAATGGGAGTACAGGATTCAGGTATACCTGCTTTTATCATGGCTTCTTGAACTTTGGAGTTTAACAGATCTCGGATATTCATGGTTGGCTCAAATAGACAAAAATATTAGGAAGCGAATTCTAAAGGACTCAAGATATAAAGCAATGCTATACAATGCTTGAGTCGATTATGTTTGTACACCTCCAATTCCGGGAGGTGTCATGCGATGAAGTTTGAATCATTTAGATCCAGTTAACAGATACTTCAGCATCGGCGAACATAGATTGACTAAGTTCTATCTTGTCACCCCAGCGTTTGTGGAAATCTTCAGAGGGAGTTGGACTATAAACTGAAATAATGCCGGTTTGGATAATCTTGGCTGCGCAGTTAGGGCATGGGAAATGGGTCACGACCATTTCACACCCGGTTAGGTCCCTTTTTGCAAACAATATGGCATTTTCTTCGGCATGTAGTGTTTTTAATAGTTTGGTGTCCCTGCTATCAGCACCTGCTGAATCACTAATACCGGTTGGATATCCATTGAAGCCCAAAGACACTACACGGTTGCTTTGCACAATAACGGCACCTACCTGTGTACTAGGATCTTTGCTCCAGGATGCGACTAATTCGGCCATCTGTGAAAAACGTTTTAACCACTTACTTGTCATATTATGCCCCAAGATACTGTTAGCTATATTCGAATTATCCTACTATAGATTCCGAAGGCATCGTACTATTAATTCAAGGCTGTAAAAGAATAGTGCCAACAGATGCTGCATGCTGGAAGAGGGTGTTATTTATCAGGTAGTTTTTCGATGCCATGGGAAACAGGTTAGAGGCATATAGGGCATGACCCGTAAACTTGTTTATTTACAGCAACCTGATGTAACCATTATTTAGTATCATCCCGTGTATAAAGTCTAAACGATGTTAATGGATTCGATATTTCAGATGATCAGGATATTGCCAGGAGTACCCGATATTTGAAAGGAAGAAGAAATTGGTATGATTTATATTTCATTTAGTTGACTATCGTGACTCTGAATCTTCTAACAGGATAAAAAAACTAAGTACAGAAACACAATAATACAGGAATATTTCACTTCGAAAGCCATAAGGCAATGGTAGAACGCCCATGCAATGGAATGATGAATTGGAAGTTGGTCTTACTCAGGGTACATTCTGGATCAGCTTCATTTTAATGATAAACAACTTAATGTATTACAGCGCAACCAGTTCATGGGTTGATGTAGCATTACTATCAATCACTGATTACGTTACGAAAAGATGATAAGGCACTGATATATGAACATTTTAAAGTTATTGATGCTAGACGTCAGAATGTAATAGCCGTTGGCGGAAGCGGTAACACCAGGTTTCTCAAGTGTCGGGTCGTTTATCAGGTATAACAATAGGGGTTTCGAGGCCAGAGTATCTTAGTATTTCTATAAATAACTACGATGAACAAAGAGAGCATAAATTACCACCATGACAGTCTGTAATAGGAGCAATCTCTACTAACACTGAATCGAGATAATAGGAACAGGGGCTGTTTAGGGTAAAAGGCCGGGATTCAAACGGGGGTAAAGAAATGAGGGACAAGAAATAGCTCCTATCCCTCCAATACCTGTCAGTGATCCAGAATCTGTGACAGGAAGAGTTTGGTTCTTTCATTTTGTGGATTATTGAAGAACGATTGTGGTTCGTTTTCTTCAATAATTTCCCCGGCATCCATGAAAATTACGCGGTCAGCTACCTTCTTTGCAAAACCCATTTCGTGAGTTACACAAATCATTGTCATGCCTTCTTCTGCTAATGAAATCATCGTGTCTAATACTTCAGAAATCATTTCAGGGTCTAGTGCACTGGTTGGCTCATCAAATAACATGATCTGAGGCTTCATACAAAGTGAACGCGCAATAGCCACACGCTGTTGTTGGCCACCAGATAGCTGTCCGGGGTACTTATTAGCCTGCTCAGGGATTTTTACCCGCTCAAGGTAATGCATAGCTGTTTCTTCGGCTTCAGCTTTAGGCACTTTTCGAACCCATATTGGAGCTAGTGTTAAGTTGTCAAGAATCGTTAAGTGAGGGAATAGGTTAAAATGCTGGAATACCATGCCCACTTCACGTCGAACTTCTTCGATATTCTTCACATCACTGGTCAATTCGGTATTGTTAATGATGATCTGACCTTTTTGATGTTCTTCAAGGCGGTTAATACAACGAATCATCGTAGATTTACCCGAGCCAGAAGGCCCGCAAACAACAATTCGCTCACCCTTTTTAACTTCAAGGTTAATATCTTTCAGTACATGGAATTCACCGTACCACTTGTGCATCTGGTTAATTCGAATTACCACGTCATCCGAGAGTACTCGGTTTTTCACTTGTTCAGTCATAGCTAAGAACCTTTTATTAATGAGACGTATTCAGTTTGCGTTCTAAACGCTGCGAATATCGGCTCATGCTAAAGCAGAAAATAAAGAACCCAAAAGCCGCAAATACGTAGCCTTCGATGTTATAGGCGATCCAGTCCGGGTTAGTGGCTGCTTTTTGCGCCATACCGAGAAGATCAAACAGGCCAATAATCAATACCAGCGTGGTATCTTTAAACAGGCCGATGAATGTGTTCACAATTCCCGGGATAACCATTTTAAGCGCTTGGGGTAATATGATGAAGATCATACTTTTCCAGTAGCTTAGGCCTAAAGAGTCAGCAGCTTCATACTGGCCTTTCGGAATGGCTTGCAAACCACCACGGATAACTTCGGCCATATAGGCTGATGAGAATAAGGCTACACCAATAAGGGCTCTTAGCAGTTTATCCGGATTTAATTCTTCAGGGACGAACAATGGAAACATTACTGATGCCATGAATAGAACCGTTATAAGCGGAATACCACGCCAAAATTCAATAAATACAACACAGATTGTGCGTACTACAGGCATGTTCGAGCGCCGGCCTAAGGCCAGTACGATACCTAGTGGAAATGATGCGACGATACCGGTTACAGCAATTACCAGTGTTAAAAACAGGCCTCCCCATAATGGAGTTTCGATCACTTCCAGACCAAAACTACCACCATAAAACAGGTAGAAACACATGATAGGGTAAATAGTTAGCAAGAAAACGGTCAGTGCGCCTTTGACTTTTATGGGTACCTGATTAAAAAACAGAGGTACTGAAGCAAGAAGAGCAGTGATATAAGCCATTTCTATTCGCCAAATACTATCAGTGGGAAATTGCCCGTACATTAATTGTTCAAACCAGACAGATATAAATACCCAGCAGGCACCGTCATCATTCGTACAGGCTTCAGGAGAATCACCCACAAAGTTGGCTGAAAATAAGGCCCAGTCAAATAATGGCGGTACTATTACGTAAAGTAGATACAAGGCAGCTAATGTTAATGCACTGTTATAGGGGCCGCTAAATAAATGCTCTTTTGCCCAGGCAACAGGTCCAATCAGGTTCTGCGGTGGTGGCAGTGACGGATGCTGACCAGGAGTATATTTTTGTTCACTCATAATTACCGCTCCACTAACGCCATTTTAGCGTTGTACCAATTCATAAACGTAGAAATTAATAAACTCAATACCAAATAAACCGCTAGCGTCATAGCCATAATTTCAACTGCCTGGCCGGTTTGATTCAACGCTGTACCAGCGAATACGGCAACCAAATCAGGGTAGGCAATCGCAGCTGCTAGAGATGAATTTTTAGTAAGGTTCAAATATTGACTTGTCAGCGGTGGAATAATGACTCTCAATGCTTGAGGAATAATCACCAGTTTCATGGTCCACTTAGGTTTAATTCCTAAAGCATAAGCGGCTTCAGTTTGACCTTTGTCAATTGCCAGTACACCAGCCCGAACAATCTCCGCTATAAATGAAGAGGTGTAGATTGATAATGCCAAGACTAGCGATCCAAACTCTGGTGTCAGGACCATGCCGCCTCTAAAGTTAAATCCTTTTAGTACGGGGTAGTCCCAAGTCATCGGAAAACCGGCGATAGCCGCGCCAAATAGAGGGATAATCACAAGCATACCCAAAGAAATTGAAAAAACCGGATATAGTTTGCCTGTTTTTTCTTGCTGAATCTTAGCCCATTTCACTAAAACAATAATACCGGCAATAGCCACAAATATTGCAGCCACTACAAGTCCAAAGCCATCTTCAAATACGGGCTTTGGGCCAAATAAGCCACGGTTTGTAAGGAATATGGAGTCAGCCCATTCGATTGCCTGTTTTGGCTTGGGTAGCGGTCTTAATACCGCAAAATACCAAAAAAACAACTGCAGCAACAATGGAACATTTCTTAACGTGTCTACATAAATAGCGGCAAGATTGGAAATGACCCAGTTGTTTGATAGCCGAGCAACACCCACAGTAAAACCAAAAATGGTTGCCAGGATGATACCAATAGTTGCGACATATATTGTGTTCAGTAAGCCAACAAAAAATACCGATAAATAATCTGATTTCTCATCGTAGGGGATCATGGTTTCAGCGATAGGAAACCCGGTACTAACAGATAGAAAATCAAATCCTGACGCAATGCCTCGGGCCGCCAGGTTGTTCATTGTATTGTTTACCAGCGTTACGAGAATAAATGCTACAAATAATAATGCAAGAACCTGAAAAACCATTGCTCGTTTTTCAGGGTCGCGCCAAAAAGGGGGTTTAGCAGGTGTAGATAAATCTGATTGAGTGCTCAAAATGCAACTCCTAATCTTGCTTTTATTGCTGGTCAATAATACGGATTATGTATTTGACCGTTTGGCTTAAGTAACTAACAGGGCAAAGTATAGAATCCGTTAGAGACTACATTGCAGAAACGAAAAAACACTACACCCAGGGGCGTAGCGTTTTTTGTATTTCGATATTAACGAAGTGGCGCAGCGTAAAGGATACCGCCGTTTGACCACAAGTTATTAACACCACGTGGAAGTTCTAATGGTGTAATATTGCGTTCGAAAATTTCGCCATAGTTACCAACTTCTTTAATGACATTGTATGCCCAATCAGATGATAGACCCAGGTTGTCACCTAAAGATCCTTCTTCACCAATAAAGCGAAGAACTGATGGGTCATCAGATTTTTTAGCTTTTTTGATGTTCTTAGAAGTTAGACCCATTTCTTCAGCTTCAATAGTTGCATTAATTACCCACTTAACGATGTCAAACATCTGATCATCGCCATGAGCAACTGCAGGTCCTAAAGGCTCTTTAGAAATAGTTTCAGGTAGAACCATGTGATCGCTTGGCTTTGATAGCTTACCACGTTGAGCAGCAAGACCTGACATGTCAGTTGTGTATGTATCACAACGACCAGAATCATAAGCCGCTACAACTTCGTCAGCTTTTTCAAATACTACCGGCTCATAAGACATGCCGTTTCTGCGGAAGAAGTCAGCCATGTTCAATTCAGTAGTAGTACCCTGGTTAGTACAAACAGAAGCACCATCCAGTTCTAAAGCACTGGTAACACCCAGATCTTTACGAACCATGAAACCCTGACCATCATAGTATGTAACACCAGCAAAGTTTAAACCTAGTGATGTGTCACGACTTTGGGTCCAGGTCGTGTTGCGCGAAAGCATATCAATTTCACCAGACTGAAGTGCAGTGAAACGCTCTTTTGCTGATAACGGGGAATATTTAACTTTGTTAGCATCGCCAAAAATCGCAGCAGCAGTAGCACGGCAGAAGTCAACGTCAAGACCAGTCCAGTTACCTTTTTCGTCTGGGTTAGAGAAACCAGCCAAACCCTGGCTCACACCACATTGTACAAAACCTTTTTCTTTAACTCTGTCCAAAACAGGACCAGCTAGTGCCGAACTTGTGAATGCGATTGTAGTAGCTGTGGCTACAGCTAGTTTAATCAATTTCATTATTTCTCCTAAAACCGTCTAGCGGCTATTTATTTTTTTATGGATATCTCAATGAACTAAGTCAGTTTACTTATCTGCTCAGGCAAGTAAACAAAAAATCGAGCCGCACTCTACTTTAATTTTTTTACGACTGATTCTGCTTTATAGTGTAGGGTTAGTTTGATTTCATTGTCAAATTAGTTTGGTGCATATGAAACGTAAATAAAATGATTAATGTAAGTAATCAGTAACTACACAGCCGATAGAAATACCATTCCCACACCAATCACCACAGCCAGCGCGGCCCATATTGACGCAATTTTTGGTCGTTCTTTGGTTAACATCCATACGATAGGAAGCATGATGACGGGGGTCGTCGCTGATAATGTTGCCACAATACCCAGGGGCGCTATTTTGATCGCCCAGAGTAGTAAGCTCATGCCCAAGCCCATACCCAGTAACCCTGACGCTATTATTCTTAGGGCAGATAATCGTTTCATGGTTTTGTAAACATGAAATCCGTTCAATCCGCGTGTTAACACTAACGTGAGCAATAGGCAACTGAAAGCAACCCAGACTCGAACAGCTGTAGCCGTTGCCGGATGGGTGCCGGCCTGCATAGCGTCAAAGGCGATAAATGTGCCTATTGATTGGCAAAATGCCGCTAAAAACCCTGCCACAATGCCCGTGCTGACATTGCCCATAGATTGCTCCCAATGGTGGTTACCTGCAGAGCGTCTAAATGCCAGGGCTAGCATTACACCGCTGGTCACCAGTACTACACCTAAAAAGTTAACCAGCTGGTAGGATTCATCAAGCCAATAGATACCTATGACAAAGCTCATGGGGGCATTGGTTGAAAATAATAATCCCGACATTCTGGGGCCTAGACGTTTTACACAGCCAAACAAAAAAGTGTCGCCTAAGAAAATTCCGATAAATCCTGAAGCAACCAGTGGCAATAACACATTATTAGCGGGAAGAGAAAACTTCCCGATTAGAAGCAACAAAACTGAAAGCGCCAATGCAACACATAACATTCGGAATGTATTGAAAGCGATAGCACCTAACTCTCTAACCGGTCCAACCGTTAATAGGCTACTCAAGGCCCAGGTTGTAGCCGCAGCTAATGCCGCTAAATATCCTAATGATTGCACTGGTGGATTCCTAAAGGTCTTTTATCGCCATGGTAATGCGACTGACGCAAACCAGTTTGTTTTCATCGCTGGTTATATTGATGTCCCAAATTTGGGTGGTTTTTCCTGCGTGCACCAGCATGGCTTCACCGGTTACCGTTCCCGATTGAACAGGACGGATATGATTAGCCTGTATATCCATACCGAATGTTGTTTTACTGTCGTCGATAGTCAGCCAGCTGGCCATACTACCTAAGGTTTCTGCTAAAGCCACTGAAGCTCCACCATGTAAAAAGCCCATAGGCTGGTGTGTTCTGTGATCTACTGGCATCGAACCAATAAGAGAATTTTCGGTAATTTTGGTGATCTTAATCCCCAGTGTTTGCATCAGGGTGTCCTGATTCATAACGTCATTAATCTGGTCTTCGTTATATTGTTTATGCCATTGAGTCATCAAGGATCTGCTCCGCTAGCTGGATTAAATAGGGCCGGTTCACTTTCATTCCGTCTTGTTGAGGAAGGGTATGAAAGGCAATGGGCCTCATATAGGGTGGTAATTCAGAATCGAGCCAGCTTTCCAGAATTTCATTGGAAAGTATATCTATATTATGTTCTGTAAACTCAAAATGTGCTCTATATTCGATAAAGGCAAAGGGTCTACAGCCGTAGATTTTATCGCTAACCGGAATGACAATGGCTCTTGCTATGGCGGGATGCTGTTGTAATATGGCTTCAATTGTTTCCGGTTGAATATTTTCGCCACCACTGATGAACTGGTTATCTTTCCTGCCCAATATGCAGAAATTATTATTCTGCCATTGACCAATATCTCTAGTGTGGAACCAACCCTGTTCATCCAGCGGCAATTCAATGCCTTTTTTTGTCAGGTAACCTGAAAATAGTGTGGGACCCTTTACCAGAATTTCGCCATCTGCAGCTATCGTTAATTCTCGATTGGGCAGCAAGGCGTCTTTCCCGTCGACGTTTCTGGTGATCACCTGTGACGACATTTCGGTAAGGCCGTAGGTTTGCATAACGGGTAGTGATAATTTTCTGGCATTCATTGATTCGGGAATGGGGCCACCTCCCAGTAAAATCTGTTTAAAAGCAAAATGACCAACCGGTTTCTGTGTTAACATTCTCTCGAGCTGGGTAGGAACAAGAGACATGTGAGTAATCCTATTATCGATTAACCACTGGGCCTGTGCTTTTGAACGATCCATCACCAGCGTTGCTCCTGATAAAAAACACCGATATAGGGTGGCAAGGCCGCTGATATGAAATAAGGGAAGAGACTGCAAATACCTGTCGCCGGGTTCGCTGTTATTGATGGCGAGGGAACCTAAGGCGCTCTGAATATGGTTTCTGTAGCTGATTACAGCAATTTTTGGCAAAGAAGTGCTGCCAGAGGTGAGTAACCAGTTTGCCGGAAAGTCAGTTTTGTTGTCCGGGTCGTTTGCCAGACCGTTCGATTTCGGCTTAGGCGACAAGTCCAGCCCAGAATTCCAGTAAACATAATTAATGTCTTCAAAAATTCTATTTAGTAAGGCACCCGGCAGCTTTGGGTTGATCGGCAGAATGCACCGTTGTGACCTCTGAGCGGCAAGAATACGAATAACGTCGCTTGTCTGTCCGGTAGTTAGAAATGCCAGGTTTTCTTTGGAATCAGGACTGGTCTGACACAGTGATAAACAGGCATGATCAATAATATCTGAAAGTTGTTGATAGCTAACACAATAATCACTGTCAATAATAGCCGGTAAATCAGGCCACTTTTTTGCACTCTCTGAAATAATGCAGGTTGAATGTATCACCTGAAAATCCCTTGAAAATCCATATCGGATAACTGCAAGACGGTTTTTTCCGTTACATTGAGAGGTTCTTGTATCAAGGGCGGTGTAAGGAGAGAAGAAGACCAGTATTTATCTGTATCCAATCCCTGCGAAGCCACTGATCCCAATAGTCTGGCCAAACGTATATACAGCTGATTATTTAGGCTGGACTCATAAGCACTGCTAAAGACAACCTGGATATGGCAGGAATGTGCGGTTTGAGCGATAGACCATGCTCGTCGCAATCCTAAAAATAGCGGCTTGATTACCAGTGCTTTTGGCTGCATATTTTCGGGTAAATTTTCATGCCAATGGCTGCTCAGATCATCCCAGGCAAATGCAACCGGATATCTGTTAGCCCAGTCATGATAATCGTTTATAGCGTTAAAAGGATCTTCAATGTAATCAATTTTTAAAGGATCAATTTTGCTGAAAAGATGTTTTAAGTATTGATTATTGAGTTGCCCGTTGGCATCCAGCCTGATGGTTTGACTAGAATCTAGTAAATCGCAGACCTGCTGTAGTCGATTAATATCCTGTTCAACAGTAGATTGACCAATCTTTATTTTGATGCAGCTCGTCGAAAATCCCGAGGTTGGTATCGGTTCGTTAGGTGATAACAAACAACAAATTTGCGGTATATCTGCAGTACCCCTCTCTGTAAGTAGTTGTATCTCGGGATGATCGCTCTGAAAGCGAGCTGAAAAAATAGCCAGGTCGACTGAAGAATACAAATCGTCAATAGGATGTATTAAGGCAGCCTTTAATTGTACCAAGGCACCATCCAGATTTTCCTGGCTAAAGCCTGGAAGAGGGCATAAATCTGAATAGATGTCTCTGCCGGCAATGTTCCAACGCAGTAAAATACCCTCGCGCTGCCTGATTGTTAGCTGTGGTGTCTGGATTGCACAGGTAAGGGGTACAGCGTATCGCCAGGCTTCAACCCGTGTTAAACGGGATAACCATGCTCTATGGTCATCCACATTGTCGTATACGTGTGCTGATGTCTTCGGCTTTTTGGTATTCATACTTTTCTTTAAAAACTAATCATTAAAACGTCACTACATATTGGGTTGAAAACCAGCACATTATTAGGACTGGCGATTAAATTTTTTGAAGTCGGGCTGTCGTTTTTCCAAGTAGGCATTGCGACCTTCCTGGCCTTCTTCTGTCATATAAAACAACATAGTGGCATTACCAGCCAGTTCCTGAACCCCGGCCTGACCATCAATACCGGCATTAAATGCAGATTTTAAACAGCGTAATGCAATCGGAGAGTGCTGTAAGATGTCACGACACCAGTTTACTGTTTCTTTTTCAAGATCAGCCAGTGGCACCACGATATTAACCAGTCCCATATTCAAAGCCTGCTGTGCATCATACTGGCGACAAAGAAACCAGATTTCGCGGGCCTTCTTCTGTCCCACAACATCAGCCATATAACTTGCGCCAAAACCGCCATCGAACGAACCCACCTTAGGACCGGTTTGACCAAATCGGGCGTTATCGGCCGCAATGGTTAAATCGCATACCAGATGTAATACATGGCCGCCGCCAATAGAGTAACCGGCAACCATCGCAATCACTGGTTTAGCAATTGAACGAATTTCTTTTTGAAGATCCAGAACATTCAGGTGATGTTTACCCTGTTCATCAACATATCCAGAGTCACCACGAACACGCTGATCGCCGCCTGAACAGAAAGCATGGTCGCCCTGTCCTGTAAAAATGATCACACCTACATTTTCATCAAAACGGGCATCAGATAACGCATGCCGCATTTCTTTAACGGTTTGAGGGCGAAATGCATTTCTGACTTCGGGTCTGTTGATGGTGATTTTCGCAATACCTTCTGACTTATGATAAAAAATATCGTTATAGCCCTCGGAGCAATCAATCCAGTCGGCACCGGGTAATATGGAGGTTTCCAGGTTCGTGTTTTTAGTAGTCATGATGTTTTGAATTCTCAATTAATTAGTGTGGATACGAGTTCGCAATAGTCGTCTGAACAGTCCAGATGCACATTGTGCCCAGACTCGGGAAATTGATAAAGATGCATGGCGCCATTTTTAGACTTTAATTGTTGTCCTATGCTTTGGAACTTACTGTCTCTTTGGCCACAAATATAGTGGGTGCGGCTAGCCAGCATCAAGATTGAATAATCGGCTTGTAAGCCCAGACTAAAATGTTTCAGAAGCAGTAAATCCTGTCGCCGAATGACCGAGCTGCGATATTGTATCAGCTGATGCTTTTGGTCGTCGCTCAACGAACTAAATAACGGTTGTTGATACCATTGCTCTAATACATTTTCTATAGAGCCCGAATTAAAGTTTTGATGCCAATGACTATCTTCAGATAAGCGCTGCTGGCGCTCAGCGTTGTTAGTCAAGCCCGGATGGCAAGATTCAAGAATTAACGATGTGATACGATGGCTGAATAAATGAGACCAACAGAGAGCAATTCTTCCTCCCATGGAGTAACCCAGTAGCGAAAATGTTTCCGGAAATGCATAGTCTTGATCTAGTCGACTAAATAAGTGCTCACAACGTCTCGCAAAACTGAGGCTTTGTTCCGAAAGCATATCCGGTACTTCAATATTCACGGCAAGGCAGTTGAACTGACTGCCCAGTTTCTGGATTACAGGCTGCCAGTCTTGTTTGTTTCCCAGAAAACCATGTAATAAAACCAGTGTCGGCTTTGGCGTTTTCACAGTTCGCCAGCCTGGTTCATGAAATTCTTGAACACGTTGGTTGCATGGTCTGGCTCAAAACGGCATTCAATAAGGATGGTTCTCTTTTGGCTTTGTGATGTCAGTAATGTATTTTGAAACTCTTCCAGCTCTGACACACCGTGATATTCAATATCAAACATCTTGGCAGCATGTTCAAAAGACCATGAATGCTCGCATTTGAACCATCGGTTATTGATGTCAGGCAGCAGTGCGGCTGGCAATAAATTAAAAATACTACCCCCCTGATTATTGATCACCACAATCGTCATTGAATGGGAACACTGTGCTGCAAGCGCCAGGCTGTTCAGGTCATGCAGTGCCGAAGTATCGCCTAATAACAACACAACAGGTTTTCCTGTGTGGTTAATGCCGGCGGCAGTCGCTATGAGGCCGTCTATTCCGCTGGCGCCTCTATTCGTGAACATCTGGGTGATATTTCTGTTGGGTACAGATAATAAATCCATCCACCTGATGGACAGGCTATTACCGATAAACATTGTCGTCTGTTCTGTCACTAAACGACTAATGACTCTGTTAATTGATATTTCAGAATAGCTGTTATCGAAATGTTGGCAGATTAGGTCTTCGACCATTGTTGCTATTTCAGATGGGAGGTCTATTTTTGGCTGAATCTGTTTGAGCCGTTCACAGGCAAACTCAACGTCACATCGAATCTGTAATGCCTTCCTGTGGGGGTCCAGATAATGACACCCTTTGGAAATAATATAGTAGCTATCGATTGAACCCAGCCACTGATGGAGCCTTTTACTAACCAAACGGCCACCAAACTGGATGACTTGATTTACTTTAGTAAACCAGTCTTTACCTGTTTTGGACGCGAGTATTAGCTCCGGGTAAGGCAGTAAATTTTTGTGCCGTAGCAGGCGCAGGTTACTGGATATATCGGCGACCACCATATGGTTGTTTTGTTCTGCCCACTTTAGAATCTGCATGGCTTCATCAAGGTTAACGGCACCGACGAAAATAAGACTTTCAATTCGGGGTATGTTATTTAGCTGCTCAGCCGCGTTGATGTTATCGAAAGCTGGCTTTAAAAACTGGTCGCTGGTGAAAGGATTTTTAAGTTGAGCAGGTAGATACAGGTTGTCCGGGGTATCTGGGTAAAGTGGATCCCGGAACGGACAGTTTATATGTATTGGCCCATTGCCTAGATGGATCAGTAGGGGCTCCAATAGCGAGGCTAGTACATTAGGACTTAAATCAGAAGAAGGCGTGGGTAGGCTGCAGTTGCCCTGAACCTGTTCACCAAAAATATGTTTTTGGCGAATCGCCTGGTTCGCCCCACAGTCCAGTAACTCATCAGGCCGGTCTGCAGTAATTAATATAAGTGGAACACCGGTCTGATTTGCTTCTATAGCCGCGGGTAATAAATTCGCTACGGCTGTTCCGCTCGTCGTAATGACCGCAACCGGTTTACTTTTGGCTTTAGCGATGCCTAGTGCAAAAAAGCCCAGGCCGCGCTCATCAAAGTGGCCGTGTAATTCAATAGGGTCCTGAGATTCAAAATGATTGGAAACAAGTGTTTCGGCGGCGATAGTTAATGGTGCACTTCGACTGCCTGATGCAATGCAGATGTCGCGAACACCCACAAAGTACAACAGCTGAATAAGTCTGATTGACCAGTTATGGTTTATATTGCCAGTCGAGTTTGTCATTGGGATGATGTCTGTTCCAGTACCGAAAAAAGAGAACCCAGTTTGGATTCAAGCTCTTGCCATTCAGCGGCAGGAGTAGAGCCTTCCACGAGGCCAACACCAGAATAACAATGTACCATGTTCTGCCGAAATAAAGCTGAACGAATGGCTACAGTAAACTCCGAATAATGATTGGATATTATACCGACAACACCACTATACCAGCCCCGAGTTATGGTTTCATTTTTCAGAATGTATGCCATTGCTGCCTGCTGAGGCATACCCGCAACAGCGGGTGTTGGGTGCAGGCGATTCATGACCTGTTGGTCACCTATCCCAGGATGTAACAAAGCCTTGATCGGCAGATATCGATGTTGAATGCGATCTAACTGGTACAGTGAGGCGGTATCCGGCTTTTGTATTCTGGAGGTTAGTGGTTCGATGGCATCAAGAATAAACCTGGAGACCAGTTCATGCTCATGGCTCAGTTTCGGATCAGACAGTAATTCCTGTCCGAGAAGGAAGTCGGCTTCAGCATCCTTGCCTCTGGGTAAGGTCCCGGCTAGAGACTCTGTGCTGATTTCATTGTGGCGACGACAAAACAGCCGTTCAGGACTACATCCGGCAAAAAAGCTTTCTTGTTGTTCAATAATGAATGAAAAACAGTTGGGCGTGAGATTTTGCCATCGTTGCATGAGTTCAAAAATATTAACCGGCCTGGTCATAGTAAGAGAGACTTCTCGTGCCAATACCGCTTTCTGAAGATCGTTCTTTCTGACTTCAAATAGCGTTTGTTCAACCAGTTTTTGCCAGTCTGCATAAGGTAAGCTGTCGTGCCTATTAGTAATTTTATTAGCAGAATCAACAGGCTCGTCTTTAAATTTAGGAAATTTGAGTTGGTCGAGTAGAGAGATAAGCTTATTTTGTCGGCTTAGCCACTGATTTTCAGACGTTGCAAACAGATTGATATGGATCGAGCAACTACCATGCTGTTGTCTGATTTCGATAAAAGGCAGTTGATAGGACACCGCAGGATATTCATGCCATTTATCGCTGCCGTCCAGGCCATCAAACGCCGATCCGCCGATAAAGCTGGCCTGACTATCGCCCAAAATGTTGATTGCCTGTTGGAAAACATCAGATAAGTCGTCTGAGTTATGGCCGGTTAACGTTAATGCAGTCCCCAGAGTTGCAATGGTTAAAGACTGGTTACGATTTTTCCAGTAGGAACGATTTGAAATCGGATTTGCATTCAACCAGTGCAGCGGTTCATAAGCCGGAATCGCCGATTCAATTCGAACAAGTTGGTGCAATACGCAGGTGGTGTTTTTCAACTCCTGAGTCAGTGTGTCAATAATTGTTCTATGTGGTGAACTTTCTGGTTCAGCTGGATTAATCAGGCTATCTGGATTCATATTCCTTTCCGTTCTTGTCTTGGTTCCATTCTAGGCATATTTTTTTTAAACCCTATGATAAATATCAGGTTTTACTGATATAGGACTACTCTCCATTCATTGCCGATTTTTTAAATCAATCCAGCGTGACATATATTCCTCTGCCCGGAATTGTTGTTTTTGGAGCAGTCGACCTAACATATTTCGATGTCGGTAGTTGTCAAGATTATCAGAGATGTCAGTTAATTTTTGTATTAACAACTCCGCGTGTAGTGAAGGATCATTGTTCTCAAGCAGTAGCTCTATTCCCCTGTCACGAGCGTTATTCCATGCAGGTTCGTCAGTGAACAATGTGATGATTTGCCTGGCAATTGATTCAGGCTCATCTGAAGGTCGCGGCAATAAATTGGTGTTGCCAGACATGCCTTCGGCGGCAATTTGGGTGGTAATAGTAGGAGTGCCTGTTACCCAGCCATCAATCACTTTGCCTTTATTGCCGGCACCGTATCTTAACGTAGCCAGATTCAATCGATAATTCTGCATGGTTATACGAATATCTTCAGCCCGGTTTTTAATGAAAAAACCTTTTTTGGGTTGATGAAGCTGGGTGATAGACTCAGGTGCGTAAGGACCGTATATATGGCATTCAACATCAGCTAATTGCTTTCTTACTAGCGGCCAGATTGCATTATAGAGCCACCTCACCGCATCAACATTTGGAGCATGTTTGAAACCCCCCACGAACATAACATGGTTGCGGCCAGCAAACCCGTTAACAGACTGACGATCTGGAGCCTTCTGCAAAAAAGGCAAGTGCCATAAGCAATCTCTACTTATTGAAAACTGGTCGGTGAGTAATGTTACTTCATAATTCGAAATCATTAGGGTTAGGTCACAGCGCGCTATAGCCGCATATTCTCTTAAGCTGATATCGTTAAAAATGTCAGGTGTCCCGCCCGATTTGATCGCCTGTTCCCGGGCGTGTCGTAAACCATGAAAATCACTGGTATCTAACACCCTAATGGCTTTCGGGCAGCACTGGCTGACACGCCAGCCAAATTGCTCTTCGATCATGAAGCGATCAAAGATGACCAGGTCTGGATTGATTTCAGTAATCCAGTCATTGAAAGAGTCGTGGTTTAACTCAATGTTATGGCAAACCAGATCATCTAGTCGGTCACATGTGTCTTGTCGAATCGCGCTACTGGCAAAATGGACAGTCTCACTATGGGGCTTGAGAACACCGATGATGTCCAATATTCGTGTGCCGGCTGCGCTGGCGGATGAGTCAGGCCAGGTTTTTCCAATAAATACAATGTTGTTAAAACGGAAGTTTGCCATTGGGTGTTCAGTCTTGGATCCGTAGCGAAGCATGGAGCCGAAGCTCCACTTTAGGGTGATTAAACATTAGGAGCCTTTATACAATGGGACCAATACCAACGGCCTTTTTGGCTTTGGCTAATAACGGTGCTGCTTTTGCGCGTGCTTTTTCAGCTCCCTTTAATAGCGTTGCTTCGAGATAGGATGGATCATCCATCAGGCGGTTATAATCGTCTCGTTTATCTTTTAAAATATCATTCAGATATTCAAAAAGTTGCTTCTTGGCTTCACCCCATGCAATACCTTCTTCATAAGCCTTACGCTTCTCGGCGATTTCGCTTTCGGTTGCAAATGCCGAATAGATGGAAAACAGGCTGCAGGTATCGGGGTCTTTCGGTTCTCCAGGCTCAAGAGAATTGGTGACAATCTTGTTGATGAGTTTTTTGAATTTCTTCTCACCTTCAAACAAAGGAATCGTATTGTTATAACTCTTGCTCATCTTACGACCATCAAGGCCAGGCATGATCATAGAGTTTTCCTCTACCACGACCTGTGGAATAGTAAAGGTCTCACCAAAGATATGATTGAACCGGTTAGCAATATCGCGACACATTTCAAGGTGCTGAACCTGATCTTTACCAACAGGTACTTTATGAGCGTTAAACATCAAAATATCAGCTGACATCAATACAGGATAGCTAAACAGCCCCATGGTAATGCCTTTGTCCGGATCCTGGTCCCCGGCATCCAGGTTTTCCTGAACAGATGCCTTGTAGGCATGTGCGCGGTTCATCAATCCTTTGGCTGTCACACTGGTTAATAACCAGTTAAGTTCTAGAATTTCCGGAATGTCTGACTGGCGATAAAACATGACTTTTTCAGGATCTAATCCACAGGCCAGCCAGGTTGCTGCAATTGCCTTGGAAGATTCTCTAATACGCGCAGGTTCATGACATTTAATTAATGCATGATAGTCTGCTAGAAACAGGTAAGATTCAACGTCTTTGCTTAAGCTGGCCTCAATAGCAGGTCTGATAGCGCCTACATAGTTGCCCAGGTGTGGAATGCCGGTAGTAGTAATCCCCGTTAAAACGATTTCTTTAGTCATGTTTTTTAATATCACAATGAAAGTAAAATTTGAGTTCCTAAAATATCAGAATTCCACGGCTAAGTGCAGTGCTCATATGTTAGATTTGAAAAAAATGCAGGTTCAGTTGTAATTTAATCGTTGCCTGTAACTCGTCTTTTTAATAAAAGAGAGAAAAAGCGATATTGATTTGCTTTTAATGGGTAACCAGCGTGCGGATACGTCATATTTTCCGGGTTATTTCAATCGATTGTTAACTAGAATCTTCAGGTTACAATTTGTTTTACCAACATCTAAACAGGACGCTATATGGATAAGTCACGTTTTACCCTACAGCAATTAAATAAAGACTGGTATGTTGACTTGTTCCGTTTCGAGGTAGAAAACAGGTGGTGGTTCGAAAAATTCGTAGACCCCAGACCGGCTGGTTATTTTAATTATCCCGTATTTGAGTCCTTTCAGAACCAGTTAGTCACAGAGCAAGACCAAAATCAGGGTTTGTATTTTTTGGCAATCGAAGACCAGTCTAGGGTTATCGGTCGTTTCAATCTCTACGATATCAACAATGATGTTATTGAACTGGGTTATCGTATCGCTGAAGACAGAGCAGGTAAGGGTATTACCACGCACCTGGTCGCCGAAATGGTAAAAATAGTACGTGTTAATGACTTTAGGGCAATCCGGGCCAGAGTAGAGGTAGCTAATCCGAGCTCGGCTAAAGTGCTTGAAAAAAACGGTTTTGTCAGGGTTCAGCAGCAGGATAATCTGGTGTATTTTGAAATCCGGTTATCCTGAGAAATACAGGCTGCAATTAACAACGGGTCAATTACTGAGCCGTCCAGCCACCATCATCGTGGTACCTGTCATCTGAGCTGCGGCATCAGAACAGAGAAACACACAGGTTTCGCCTATTTGTTCCGGGGTAACAAATTGCAGCGAGGGCTGTTTTTCTTCTAATAAAGATCGGGCTGCTTCGCCTAATCCGTTTATTACGAGATTACAGTTACATTTTGCAAATGCTTTTGCGACGCCAAAACCAATTCCTGAGGTAGACCCACTGATGAGTACGTTTTTATTTTCTAGCATGATCGCCTTTCCATCGAATATTATTTTTATCTTAATGCGTTGTATTGTGTAATAAATTGCAATAGAAGCCATCCTTCTTTAGAAGGAGTGGATCGGCTGAGGCAGTGAGCATACTTTTACCTTTGTCTTCTTAGTGTTAAAAATGCACATGTAAGACAACCAAACAGCAAAACTGTATTTTTTGCCTCGATTTGCCAGGATTCTTGACATATTTACATTATCTGGTCCGACGTGACCTTGATACCGTTTCTGGGTACATAGGTTCGTTACAGCACCCAGTTAAGAGCAGGTAATAACCAGACCAGGCAGACTGCGTTGGAAAAAAGCACCATGGTGGCCACTTTGGCTGGCTCAATTTGATAACGTTCTGCAACTAAATAATTTAATACCGCAGGCGGTAATATTGAGAAAATCAAAAGGGTAGCGATCTGAACCTCTGTTAAATCGATGAATAGGTACACCATCAAAAAAGCTAAAAAGCCGCTGCCCGCTGCCCAAATGGAAGAGGTCAGACCAAACCGCCACTCTTTAAGATCAATATCCAGAATCCTGACCCCCAGCGTGAATAACATCAGGGGAATGGAAACTTGCCCTGTTAAATCGACGAACCGGGTTAACCACTCAGGCAAGGTAATGCCTAAAGCGGCGACCGAAAGGCCCAAAATCGTTGCCTGTATCATGGGTGTTTTTAGTATTTTTAACGGATTTATGCTGCCATGGATAATCAGCATACCCAGGCTAAAGTGCAGCGTGTTTTCTACCAAAAACAGGGTAATAGCGATGGGTAGAATTTCTTCTCCAAAAGCAAAAATCAGCAATGGAATGCCTAGGTTGCCAGAATTTCTAAACATTACCGTGGGTACCAATGTTTTGAGACTCCATTTCATGGGCTTTAATAATGGGAGAGTTAGCAGTCCAGGCATTATCACGATAAAAATGGCACAATAGATGAGTAGGTCCAGACTGGATGCATCGGGAAAAGGTTTGTTCAACGCACTAAAAATAAGAGCCGGTGTGAAAATGTCCATATTAATCTGATTAACGCTATCAACCTGAATGCGGTGTCTTGATGCATACCAGAGCCCAATGCCAATAATCAGGAATATCGGAATAATAATGGCAGAAAATATAGTTAACATGGTCGGCTCTTATTCTATTAAAATTTTATACTGCCCAGTGTATGGGGTTATCAGGCAATTTGCAGCGGTATTTAATCATCATGGTACTAAAGAACCATTGGTTTAAAGGATGTTTTTGCCTAAATTGAGCGCAACTAAAAAGAGTACTTGTGATATGGCTACTAAGAAGTTTGAGTTTTCCAAAGACGTCTATCTGTTCGGAACCTGCATTGTAGATGTCGGTTTCTCAGATGCAGGTATTGATGCAATAAAGGTATTGGAATCATTTGGTATTCGCGTACATTTCCCCATGGCGCAGAGTTGTTGCGGTCAGCCTGCATTTACCTCGGGAAACCCTAAGGAAGCAACAAAGGTCGCACGAGCACAACTTGATCTTTTCCCGGAATCCTGGCCCATTGTCGTGTTGTCAGGTAGTTGCACCGGTATGTTTCGCCATCATTATTCAGACTTGTTCAAGGCCGATGATCCAGACTTTGAACGAGCAAAATCAGTCAGTGATCAGGCTGTTGAATTTACAGAGTACCTGGCCTGTTTACCACCGTTAAAGAGTCAAAATGAAACACCGGTTTCTGTCGTAGTACATACGGCTTGTAGTGCTCAAAGAGAAACAGATACCCAATCATCAACGCAGAAAATTCTCCAATACTGGCCTCATGTCGAGCAAAAAATAGCGGACCATGGCACAGAATGTTGTGGTTTTGGTGGCTCATTTTCTGTACGTTTTCCCAATATTTCAGGAAAGATGGTTGATGATAAATGCCAGGCTCTAGAGGCGACCAAGGCGGAAGAACTCATCAGCAGTGATTGTGCCTGTATGATGAATATTAATGGCAGGCTGGCCAAACGAGACGCGAAGTTAAAAGGGCAACATATCGCTTCGTTTATTCGTGCACAGTGCTTACCGGAGACATCACATGAATGATACTCAACCCATCCGCATTATCGATCAGCCTCACAAAACAGGTTTTCGTCCCGCGATGGATTACCTTATTGACAAGCGGGCGATTCAATTTCCAGATAGTCAGGAATTCAAAACACTGACTCAAAAAGTAAAGTGGATTAAACACCAATCGCTAATGAAATTGCCAGAATTACTGGAGCAAGCCGAAACGCAATTACAGGCCAACGGTATTCAGGTGCATTGGGCCGAAACCACCCGGCAAGCGCAGCAGATCATTCATGGCATTATGCTGGAACAAGGCGCCGATCTTATCGTTAAGGGCAAATCGATGGTCAGTGAAGAGATTCATTTGAATCAATATCTTCAGGACAAAAATATTGATGCTCTGGAAACCGATATGGGGGAATTTATTGTTCAATTAGCCGGCGAAGCACCGTCTCATATCATTATGCCGGCGATCCATAAATCGAAGCAGGATATCGCCGAGCTGTTTCAGCAGAAACTGGGTGTCGACTATACCGAGGATGTTGATCAACTGATTCATATTGGTCGTACCGAATTGCGCGGAGCCTTTGAAAAGGCCAGAGTCGGACTCAGTGGGGTGAATTTTATTGCCGCCGATACCGGTACTCTATGTTTGATAGAAAATGAGGGTAATGGTCGCCTCAGTACGACAGCGCCTGATACCCATATTGCCATTACCGGTATTGAAAAGGTGATTGAGCATTTGAGTGATGTGCCGACACTGATTCGATCATTAACCAGAAGCGCAACCGGCCAGCCGATAACGACCTACGTAAACTGGATTTCCAGTCCGCGAAAACCGGGTGAGAAAGATGGTCCTAAAGCTGTTCATCTGGTGTTGTTGGATAATGGCCGTAGCGAGCTGTATCAAAAAGAGCAGCAACAATTGAGTTTGGCCTGTATTCGGTGTGGTGCTTGTATGAATCATTGCCCGGTTTATACCAGAATAGGTGGACTGGCATATCAAACGACTTATCCTGGGCCTATAGGCAAGGTATTGTCACCGCATTTAAAATCATTACCTGCGACACCGGATCACCCTAAGGCATCAGCATTGTGTGGCGCCTGTAATACCGTGTGTCCAGCTGGAATACCGCTAACCGACTTGTTGCTGGATCAAAGAAATACAGCATTTGGAACATCGAAAGTTGAAATCCTGGTATGGAAGGTTTGGTCGTTACTGAATCGAAGCCCCAAATTATATAATAGCCTCATGTCTGTGGTTCTAAAGCTCTATCCTGTCTTGCCCAAGCCAATGGGTGGCTGGACAAGGCATCGTAAGGCTCCGGATCTTTCCTCTAAAACCTTGCATGACCGGGTGCGGCACTATCAGGCGCAACAAAACAGGAGCTCAAAGTGATGGCTAGCAGAAAAAACATATTGAATCGTCTTAAAGCGGGTAGATTCCATTCAGACATGAGTGCAGAACCCACAGCACAAAATGAACCTGTTGAAGTAAAAAGCCAGCAGTATTTAAGTGACCACTTTAAACAGGCCCTGGCTGCAGCCAATGCCGAATATCGCTTCTGTAACCAACAGGATCAAACTGAAACCATTATCGACTGGCTGGAAGAGCTTAAATTGACCCAATGTTGGGTTTCTGAAGACTCGGTTCTTGGTCAGGCGATAAGACAGCAACAGCCTCAGAATATCCAATGGGTGAACCCGGCTGACCCGATGGGTGTCGATAGAAGTCAGGTTTTTAATGAAATAGAAATCGGTATCACTATGGCGCACTCAGCCATTGCAGAAACAGGTACTCTGGTGGTAATTCCAGATGCCAATGAGCCCAGAACCATGTCGCTTGTGCCACCGGTACACCTGGTTGTATTGCATAAAAATAACCTTTGTTGGCAGTTTGAAGAATGGGTGCTAGACAACCCCGATGTCCATAAAAACACCAACGTCGTTCTAATTACCGGGCCATCCAAAACTGCCGACATTCAGCAAACACTGGCATTTGGTGCCCATGGACCAAAACGATTGTTAGTGCTCATCGTAGAATAGAATGTTGATTAAAAAGTAGAGTAGAACGTTGGATGGAAAGTAGATGAAAACTGGAATGTAACACATGCCTACAAATCAAACACCTATTCGCCAGTTTTATGCCGAACTAACTGCGCAGGCTCCAGATCTTTCTGTTTGGGATGATTATCCCCGGCGGTTTGCATTTGGTACCGATGCCAGCTTTTATCGCCTGATCCCGGAACTAGTGGTTCAGGCTCAGCATGAAGACCATCTGATTTTGCTGGTGACCTTGTCACAACAGTTTAATGTAGCCCTAACATTTAGAGCAGCAGGCACCAGCCTGTCGGGTCAGGCAATAACCGACTCGGTTTTGGTTATGCTCGGATCAGACTGGAACCAAATTACTATTGAACCCGATGGTTCAATAGTTCACCTGAAACCTGGTGTTATTGGTGCACATGCGAATCAGGCTTTGGCTCCCTATGGACGAAAAATAGGACCCGATCCTGCATCCATTAATACCTGCAAAATTGGTGGCATTGCTGCTAATAATGCAAGCGGTATGTGCTGTGGTACACAAAGTAATTCATATCAAACACTAGCAGGTATTCGTCTGGTTTTAGCTGATGGATCGCTATTGGATACCAGATCTCCTGAATCGGTGGCACAGTTCGAATCGAGCCATGCTGAGTTGTTATCCAGGTTAGATCAGCTGGCAAAAGATGTAAAAGCCAACCAGGAATTAAGCGACAGAATTCGCCACAAATATCGCATCAAAAATACCACCGGCTATAGTCTCAATGCGCTGGTCGACTTTGAAAACCCAATCGATATTCTCGCGCATTTAATGATTGGCTCGGAAGGCACTCTGGGTTTCATCTCTGAGATAAGTTATCAAACCGTTATAGATGAAGCCTATAAAGCGGCCGACCTTATTTCTTTCGCCGATATTGAAACCTGTTGTAAAGCGGTAGAAGCACTGAGTGAACAGCCGGTAGCCGCAGTGGAACTTGTCGATTCTGCGGGATTAAAAACCGCGTTGTCGAATCCCGGGGTTGCTTCCCTTGTAGGCGATATGCCAGAAGGTGCAGCCGCCATTCTTGTTGATGTTCGAGCGGGATCCGACGTCGAATTACAGGATCGAATTCAGTTGGTTGACGCTTGTTTACAGTCTTTTAAAACTATTCGTAGAAGTGGCTTCTCTTCAGATTCTGTACTGTATGAGCAATTGTGGTCGTTCCGAAAAGGTTTGTTCCCAGCCGTGGGCGCGGTGCGCGATAACGGCACCACGGTCATTATCGAAGACGTCGCCTTTCCCATAGAATCGCTGGCTCAAGGAGTGATTCAGTTGCAGCAGTGTTTTGATAAACACGGTTATTCTGATGCCCTAATATTTGGACATGCTCTTGAAGGTAACCTGCATTTTGTATTCTCACAGGCATTCTCAACGCCTGAGGCCGTACAAAAGTACGATGGCTTTATGCAGGAAATAGGCGAGTTGGTGGCAGTTAAATTTGGTGGTTCGCTCAAGGCAGAACACGGTACTGGCCGCAACATGGCTCCCTTTGTTGAGCTTGAATGGGGGAGCGATGCCTATCAGGTTATGCAGAGCATTAAACAGATTCTCGATCCTGAAAACCGGTTAAATCCGGGTGTTATTTTGAATGATGACCCAAATGTGCATTTAAAAAATTTGAAAGGTATGGCTGAAACCGATGATATTGTTGATAAATGCATCGAATGTGGTTTCTGTGAACCCGCATGTCCCAGTCGCAATCTGACCTATACACCTCGCCAACGAATCGCTATGTTGCGAGAAATCAAGCGGCTTGAAGTGAGTGAGCCTGAATCTGAATTATTGCCACAATTGCAAAAAGATTATTATACCTTGGGACTTGATAGCTGTGCCGCAACAGGTATGTGCGCCGAGCGTTGCCCTGTTGGTATTAATACCGGTGAGTTGATCAAGCGACAGCGAGAAACCCAGAATAAAAAATACCACAAGCGAGCGGAATGGGCTGAAAGTCATATCAGAGGCATAGTCAAAAGTACCCGAATTGGATTGAAGGCCACGCAACTTAGTCATGATATTTTTGGAACCTCCATTATTTCTGCTACATCCAAAGCCCTGACTAAAATCTCCGGCGGTAATATTCCCTTGTGGACAGAAGCCATGCCTCGGGCGGCAAGTAAACCGAAAGTACAAACGCCTGACGTGTATGATTTTGTTTATTGGCCTAGCTGTGTCAGCCAGGTTATGGGACCGGCAAAAAAGGATCCTCAGCAAAAAACACAAGCGCAGGTTATCGCCTTGTTAGCGGAGCGCGCTGGATTAAACATGCTGGTGCCCCCGGGCCTGGAATCGTTTTGTTGTGGGCAACCCTTTGCCAGCAAGGGCTTTCCCAAGCAAGCAGAACAGTCCAAAAATAAACTTATTGAGCATCTTTCACAGTATGCCAAACCAGGTGTTCCGGTGGTTTCTGATACATCGCCCTGTGCCTATCGTACCCTGACAGATGGGTTGGAAATGTTAGATAGTATTCAATTTATCAGTGAATATCTGTTGCCACGTTTAAGCATTAAACCGATCAATAGAAGGATATCGTTGCATGTTCCCTGCACCGCGAAAAGGAATAAACAGACGTCGATGGCGGTCAATATCGTCAAGTCATGCGCCAATAATGTCGTGATTCCAACCGATATCGAGTGCTGTGGTTTTGCAGGTGATAAAGGCTTTACTCAGCCCGAATTAAACAAATCGGCATTGTCGACCTTGAAGCAGCAGGTAGATGATTGCGAACAGGGTTATTCATCGAGTCGAACCTGTGAAATTGGCCTGAGTACCCATAGCGGGATAAGTTATCAAAGCTTGTTATATCTGGTTGAAGAAGCGAGTAGAATCCAGGGCCTCCAGTAGTTAGAACCCAGGAATGGCAGCAACCAGAATGGATAACAAATAACATTTGTTGAAACTCAATACATCTGAACGCCGCGCTATGGCGCTTTCCACTGTATCTGATGGCCGTCATTATTCTGGAGCTTCAGGACCGAAAGGTACTTAAGAAGTCGCGTCAAGAATTTCGAATGGAGCGACAAGCTTGCTTGGCGCATAGACTTTCATTTTAATTCTGTCGTTGGTTTATCATTTGTTGGCAGGAGTAAGTTAAGCGCGACTTACTCCGTCAGCCTGAAGGTTTTCAGGGCCTGAGTTATTTCGATACGCTACTTCACTCAATTATCTTTATTAGCAATCTAGCATACCCTGCTTATAAAGGAGGTTCTGTTTGTTCATTTACCAGCTCACCCTGGAACATAGATAGGGTCCAGGTTAAAAAACCAACCGGTTCTCTATTCCGCATCAGTAATGATTACCCTATCGATATTATTGTTGAAGGTGTTTAGGTGAACGTGCAAAACT
>Ga0224506_10000438_pt1 | contig 35798 bp, 23 predicted proteins | sample SF_Jan12_sed_USG_2_FD_169108 | JGI IMG/M metagenome (GOLD analysis project Ga0224506, IMG submission 169108) | Sediment microbial communities from San Francisco Bay, California, United States - SF_Jan12_sed_USGS_8_1 | ecosystem: Environmental > Aquatic > Marine > Sediment | place: USA... | reverse complement strand
TTCGTGTTCGCTTAAGATATCTTTAATCGAACGGCATAAAGAGTCTCGTGGACCATGTTCGATAAAGATACGCACGCCACTGTCATATATTTGCCGGACAATCTTCGGAAAATCGATTGTCTGCGCTGCCTGTCCAGTCAGTGCTTCTGCAATTTTTTCAGAATCGGGACTGTACTGACCAGCAAAATAGCTTGAATATAAGCGTACTGGGGCATGTGTTTTTACGTCGCGGCTATGAATTTTTTTCCAGCTTGCTGTAAAGCTGCCAAGCACCGGTGCATGACATGCTAAATCATGATTTAAGGGGATGTGCTGGATATCAGGTATTTTCTGAAGAAGTCTTGCGCAGGCTTTTTCGTCGCCTGCAATGACACACTCTTTAGGTGATGAAATAATCGTCAAATATACTTTTTCTTCAGCATCAACCAGTGCTTTAATTAAAGAATGATCACAAAATACAACCCAGCTTTTCCAGCTGATTTTGCTATTGTTTTCCAGTTTCCAATAATCGGCGACAGTGTTGTAGTCATTACAAAGTTCGCTTTGATAAAGACCAGATTGCCAGATCTCATCAATTAACGCCGGTAAGTCATTCCAGAAACCAAATGCTAACACCGAGTTTGTTTCACCAGAGGATAAGCCGAAGCCGGCATCTGCTTTAAGCTTCCATATTTTCTGACTAATTGTGGCGTGCAGCTGGCTGACAAACGATGACCCGCACAGGTCATTGAAGGCATTGTTATGGGTTTGGTCTTTCGACCAGTCTGGATACATCCAGCCACAGTAGTTTTCAAGACTGCCGTTAAACTGTTCTCTGAGTGCTTGTGCAAGCAGCGGATAAGTCTCCAGTAGTGCAGATGCCGAGCCGTTATAAGCTGATGCGGCACCGGTAAACATAAAAGCAAGCTCACCTTTAACCGGCTGTGAGTAACGGCAATAGTCGCCATGCCATCCCTGCTGATGCGGCGTGTTGTTAAGGTGATGTAAACACTGTAGTTTCAGCTCATTAAATTTTTCTTCGCTATCGAAATAAAATCCCGCTCTGAAGTCGCCCGTTGAATCACTGTTTGCAAAATGATCATTTGAAATATTTTGTATCAGGTCTTCAAGTGTTGGCCCGCTGTAGAGCGCAATTTCTCTGTTATCAGAGTGGGATTTGAGCAGGTTTATACCGCTAGTTTTTGGTATTGCCTGGACCATAGGCGTCACGGCTACTGCATGAGTATCATTTTCCAGTAACGGGTTAGCGGGCGTGTTAATGTGGTGAATGCCGGCCTGTTGTTTCCATATTCCAAGACTTGATTCAAGCAGATTTTCAACCCAGCGATTGCTACCAAAGCTGTTATAGAGTGGCTGCAGTTCATCATGGTATGCAGATAATGTCTGCTGAAAATCACTTTGCGAAGGCAGCTGGGACAACTCTGCCAGAACGGGCAAAGACTGCTTCTGTGCATAATCGAGGTTACAGAGCACCCATACAATGGCAGCATTGGCATTTTTGCCTGTGGCTTGCAGGCTGTTTTGTAAGGCTTCATCGCCTATCTCAGCGGCACCAACGATAGCGCTTTCTATCTCGTTATTTTGGATGCACTCAAACGCGTAGTCCAGTGCATAGTTAGTGCTCAGTTTTTCTCCGGAAAAAGTTAGACCCTGTTCTCTGAAATTGTACTTGTTATTGATTCTGTTCGCGCAAATATTTGGCATGCAGCCAATAACAATTGCTGAATTCAGTGGCGGGAATATATCATCTTTGAGTTGCTCAAGTGTGGTCTCGTCTGTCGCCAGTTTGTTATGTTCAAAATGTTCTTGTAAATGCAGGCGTAAACTGCCGCGGCTGCATTCTGAATCGACTTCCATGCCAATAAAGACGGCTGTCTTATCGGCATTAAGTTTTGTCACTAAGTCGTCGTTGTTTTCTAAAAGTTGCAGCAGCAGGGTTTGCTGGCCAATGCTTTGCTCGAGGTCTTTTGGCGGGAAGCCCATGTTTTTAGCATTGAGTAAAACTTTGTCTTTGCCAGCTGATGTGTATTGAGGATTGTTTAAAAATGCAAACAGTTCGTTTTCGTTTTTGAGGCCGCCATAACTGAATTCGATTGCGACGAGCGCTACGCCAGATGCTGACTTCTGTTTGTTTTTTATGCGGGTGTATTGGTGTTGCTGTGGGAACTGTTCAGGGTTCCATTCTTCAAGAATAATATGCGCATTATTGCCGCCAAATCCAAAACCATTTATTGCCGCCCGCCTGGGGTGTTGCAGCTCATTCCATGGTGTATTTTTTTCAGGAAAATAAAAGCCACTATCTTCGAAGCTGGCAGTTACGGCACTGCAGGGTACAGCGTAGGGCAGGGTTTTATTTTTAAATGCCTGCAGTACCTTTACAATGCTCGCCGCGCCTGAGGCAGTAATCAGGTGACCTAAAATACCTTTTAGTGAACCGACTGGCAGCGCTGTGTTTGCACCGAAAACATTTTTCATGCTGTCAATTTCACGACTGTCACCTGTCGCTGTTCCTGTTGCGTGGCACTCAATATACGAAATTGTTTTGGGGTCAATGCCGTTTTTTGAATAAGCGGAACGGATACAGGTTTCCTGTCCCTCAACAGAGGGCGTTAAAAAGCCTCCATCGCGTCCATCATTGCTCAGGCCGACACCTTGTACCAGGCCTAATATCTCATCACCATCCTCGAGCGCATCACTCAGGCGCTTTAGTGCCAGAAACGCTACGCCTTCTGCCGGAATTAAACCATCGGCCTCTTTATGGAACGGGCGTGACTGGCCGCTAGGCGAGAGTGCGTTTAAAGCACTAAAACCCACATGTAAAAACAGCGAGTCAGCTGCATTAATGCCGCCGGCAAGAACAAGCTTTGATTTGCCGGAATGTAACTGGTCACAGGCCATCTTAACGGCGTATAAACTGGAAGCACAGGCGGCATCCAGACAAAAAGCGTCGCCACTAAAGCCAAGGTTTTTTGCTATCAGTTGCGCGGGAAGGCTGGAGCCATAACGATTATCAGGGTGGATATCAGATGGCGTTTTAAAATAATCAGGTAATAAATTGTGCAGTATTGTTTCTTCATATAGTTTGGTATGTGAAGGATTTGGGTAAGACAGATTGCCTAATATGACGGAAGTTTGATTACGTGTCTGCTGATTCAGGCTGATCAGGTCTTTGATAGCTAAATAGGCTGCTTGCAGGCTCCATTTGAATAATGGGTCGAGACGATTAAGGTAGTCGTTATCCATTGAGAACTTATCAGGATCCCAGTTAAAATTTGAAACGTATCCACCTTCGGAACAGTAGGCCTGGTCTCCTGTGATTTTTTTTCCTGTTGCCAGGACTTTTTCAGGTTTAATTCTCCAGTAGTCAGCTGACACCGGCGTTATTTTAGTCTGGCCAGCCTGAACAGCTTGCCAGAGCGCTTCAGGTGTATCGCAGCCAGGCAGAATGCAGCTATGTCCGACCAGCGCAATAGGTTCTTTTTTAAGGCTGTTTTGCATTTAGTTCAGGCCTGCTTTTTCACGGTAAATTAAATCTGACGTACCGGTGGTGATATCAAGTGACTGGATCAAGCAAATGATGTCACCATTAGGCAGGCTAAAAATTAAATCGCCAGAAGCCTTAAACGTATCATGACTTGCAATAATAAATACTGCGTTGATATCCTGGTTGATGAGCTGGCCGGAATATTGCGGATTAATATGAAGTGATTTAAAACCTGTTGGTAAACTGTCTTTATCAATTTGTTCCATGAGCCAAAGGATTGCTAACTGAATGCCACCATCTAAAAGTGTGAGATCACTTTTCCATGTTTGTTGTGGGCCGGAAAACGGCAGCGCGTGTTTAAGCACAGCATAAGCGCTAGCTTCTGAGAACTGTTCCAGTTTCTCTATGACCTGAAAATCAGGTCCGTGAAAAAGACAGCGAGGATAGATTTGTTTAATGTTCCATGACTGTGCTGGCTCTGCTTTGTCTGGCATACTCAAGTATGGCAGTTCTATGTTTTTTTCAGCAAGACAGGAATAGTGAGTGACGCCTGATTCTGACTGCAGTACAAAGCTTAATACTTCATCTTTAAATTCGATATGCAAACGGTACCAGTTTCCAGTTGAATTAAAGTTATCCAGAATCATGCCTTTATTAACGGAGAATGTCCTGAGTGAAACGGGCGAGTTGATAATGATGTTTGCGATACGTAAAAACCATTCACTTACCATCATCGCAGGTACGACAGTTTGTTCTTTAATCACATGGCTTGAAAGCCAGGGCTGAAATTCCTGGTGTAAAAAAAGGTCTACTGTGCTTATGTTAAGAGACTTGTTTTTTGACCAGTTATCTAATGCGCCGCCACCGATGACAACCTCGACTGAATTGTCTGGCCCGCATAATAATTCATCGACAAATGCCTGAGCACCGGCATCTATGTCTAATAGCTTGATGCCTTGTGATTCAAAGTGTATTTTAAGTTCAGGCGTTACCATGCCACCATCCCATGGTCCCCAGTTAATGGATTTAACGACGCAGCCTGTGCCAGTTTCATTTCGGCGTTTATGTTCGAGCTGGCAAATTTTATTAAGTACTTCATTTGCCATTGCATAATCTACCTGGCCGACATTGCCTGTGCGTGATGCTACCGATGAAAAACAGCATAAAACAGAAAGCGGGTCATCGGTCGTCAGCTCTAGCAGGTTTTTAAAGCCTTTGACTTTGGTATTAAAAACGCCCCGGAATTGTTCTTCAGTTTTTTCTCTGATTAACTTGTCGGCAAGTATGCCGGCACCATGAACGACACCTTTGATTGGTCCGATCTGGTTTCTAACATGATTTAAGGTGTGCTTGACGGCCTCGTAATCGCCGATATCACAGCTGAAATAGTCGACCGTCGAGCCTGCCGATTGCAGTCTGTGCAAATTACGAGTCATCTCGCGTGTGGAATATATTATCGATGCCTGCTGCTTGAGCTGTTTGGGCGTGATTTTTTTACCCTGTTTTTTAGCCTCGTCAAGTAAGGCTTTCTTAAGTTCGGCATCATTGACAATGTTTTTTGTCAGGGCTGATTCTTCATTGATTTCAGAGCGACCGAGTATGGCGAGTTTTAGTGGCGTATTTTTTGATATCTGTACAAGGCAGTCGGCGGTTACTCCCTTTAAACCGCCGCTAACCAGCCATACATCACCTTTGTTAACAGAGTCAAACGAATGAGTGGCCGGTAATTCAATAACAGGGCTTTCATAAGTAAAACGTTGCTGATCTGAGTTGTAGGCAACCTCGATTTCAAAACCACCGGCCATCATTTCCTGAAATATCAGCTGTGCGCTTTCTGTGTTAGTTAAAGCTGCGTCATCGGGAGCCTGCAAGTCGATACTTTTAATGCCGTATCCAGTCCACTCTTTATCGGCTGTTTTAATCAGTGCGCTCAGTCCTGAACTATAGCTCTGGCTCAAACTTGCCCGACTATTATGGACACAAACAAAAAGCCCGTTATCATCACTGGCATGCTGGGGTGTGTTTTGTGCTAACTGGAAACCTCGAAAGTTTATTTCCTGCCAGTTATCACAGTGCTGGTTTAGTGCTTCCAGGTAGATAATGCGCTCAGGCTTTGTTGAACAGCATTGCTGCCATGTTTGAAGCTCGCAATTGATGCCAGCGTTGTTGAATAACTTTTGCAGCTCGTTGGCAATGCCTGAATCATCCTTAACGATGATGACCGGGGATTCGGATCTCAGCCCTTGCATAGCAAAGCCGCAAAGTGGCTTTTCAACTTTTAATACCGGACATCTAAAGGCTTTTTTTTTTGACGGGCTCTGCTTGCTGGTGTCTGATGATTCTTCCACGATAGCCTGATTCGGCTGAGTTGCTTGATTTGAAAAATCCAGAATTTCAGCCAATGTATTCATGGCAGCCAGTTTTGCCGTGTCGACATCTTTAAGTGCGGGAATTTTATCCTGCAGTGCCGAGAGTATTTCAACACGTTTGATCGAATCAATGCCAAGGCCAGATTCCATGTCGAGATCGAGCTCAAGCATCTCTTCCGGGTAACCGGTTTTCTCGGCGACTATTTCCAGCAGTAAGGGTCTGAAGTCTTCAGCGGGTGTGATGATCATTTCGTTTTGAGGACTGGTGTCAGCAGCGGGTTCTGTTATATGCATCGGTATTGATGTTGGCGTAGAATTTTCAGAAAAATGTAAAATTTCTCCCAGTGTGTTCATGGCGGCAAGCTTCGCCGTGTCAACGTCTTTTAGAGCAGGGATCTTATCCTGTAATGCGGAGAGTATTTCCACGCGCTTGATCGAATCAATGCCCAGGCCCGATTCCATGTCGAGATCTAACTCAAGCATTTCTTCAGGGTAGCCGGTTTTTTCTGCAACAATCTCCAGCAGTAAAGGTTTAAAGTTTTCAACCGAACTTGCCGGTGACTGACTGCCTTGTGAGGCTCTCGTATTGACTGCTGCAATGTTTGTGTTCGAAGAGGCGCTCTCAGAGACTTCATTTGAAAATGCCAGTATCTCAGCCAGCGTATTCATGGCGGCAAGCTTTGCGGTATCTACCCCTTTTAGTGCAGGAATTTCATCCTGTAGTGCCGAGAGTATTTCAACACGCTTGATTGAATCAATGCCCAGGCCAGATTCCATGTCGAGATCCAGCTCAAGCATTTCCTCCGGGTAGCCGGTTTTATCAGAAACGATATTCAGCACTAGCGCAACAAAATCGTTGGCTGGTGTTTCGTTACCGGGCTGTGCCTCAAATACCGGCTTAGGCTCGGTGTTCACTGCAGAAGTTTCAAATATTGGTTTTGCTGTTATGGTTTCAGCTATGGCGCTTGAAACGGCAGGCTGTGTTTGTATGCCAGCAATATCTGGCGCAGGCCTGAAGCTTGCAGGCAGTGCTGAAACCTGCTCAGGTGTGGAAAGCAGGCTGGTGAGTATCGCCTGGGTCGACTGCAAATAACTCTGATGACTTTGAGCCAGTGTATTTTGAAAAGCCTGTTGTGCCCTGAATGCGGTGTCCTGAATGCTTTTTATAGTCGACAGCATTTCGTTCGAGCTGTTGTATGCTGTTGCCGGGTTATTGGCTGTACTTAACGGCTGGCCATGTTTTATGGCGGAAGTTTCGTCTGTTTTCTGCATGTGTTCATGAGCTGTCGTCTGCACCGTTTGTTGTGGCGTTGCAGGATTTTTAGGTGTATTTGACATGGTGTGATGAGCCTGTTGTGTCGATCTGTTATCGGTTAGCGTGCTTGTAAGGTTGGCTTTTGGCAGAGCGCGGGCACCTTCTTTTGGTGGATAAGGTTTTCCAAAATTTGCGCCGTTGATGATAATGGTTGCTTTCGAGCCGTCTTCTTTGCGCGGCGCGATTTCTTCCTCAGCAAATTCTTCCCAGATCTTTGCCAGGTTCATATTAATGCCTAATGCCGATAGTTCTGCGGTGGCGCGCCAAAAAGCAGAGACACTGTCGGTTCTCGGTCCAAGGTCGAGTGAAACAGAATCAACCTCATCACCCAGAGATGCTTTAACTAACTGGCTGAGTGTTTTGCCCGGTCCAATTTCAATGAAGGTGGTTACACCATCGGCTTTCATCTTTTCAAGCTCGCTTAGAAACTGAACCGGGCTTGAAAGTTGAGCACTTAATTCTTTTTTGATCGCGGAACTGCTGGCAGGATAAAGCTCGCCGGTTAAGTTCGAATACACCGGAAGGCTCATCGTATTAAAGCTTTTGCTCTTAAGATAGCTGGCAAACTCTTTTTCAGCAGAGGCGACCCAGGGCGAATGGAATGCAGTGGGAACGTTGAGGCGCTTAAATGATATGGCTTGTGATGTCAGCTGATCTTCAAACAGCTGAATGTCTTTCAAACATCCGCTGATAACGGTTTGTGCGGGACTGTTTAAATTGGCAATAGAAATATTGCCGGGGTTTTTATCGAGTAATGTTTGAATGTTTTCAGGCGATTCAAAAACAGCCGTCATGCCACCCGGGTGACTCTGATTGTGAGGCTCAAGCACGGCTTTTTGCATAAGCTCAGCGCGCTTTTGTGAGATTTTAAGCAGATCGTCGGCGCCAGGAATAACGCCAGCAGCAAACAGCGCCGGAAGCTCTCCATAGGAATGGCCGGCATAGACGTCTGCCTTTATATCCAGTGTTTTGAGCATGTTCAGGTGAGATAAGCTAAGAGCTCCCAGTGCAGGCTGAATCCATTTTATTTGAGAAAGTTCGGTGTTCTGGGTTTCCCGGTCCTGATCGTTAAACACGGGTATGGGGAATACTACCTGATGTAAAGTTTTTTGTGGGTCTATGTTTAAGGTAAAACTTGAATCCCAGGCCATGCGAGCCTGATCAAACTGATTGAGAAGTTCTCTACCCATGTTAAGGTACTGGCTTCCCTGGCCGGCAAACAGCAAGGCTGTTTTTCCTGGTTTATTATTTTGTCGCAGAAACACAGCGCCCGGCATGCTGAAATCTGAATTGTTTTCGATAACGTTTTGTTTTTCTAATGCCTGAATTAGGGATGCTAATTGTTGTTTACTGGCTGCTACAAAGCTTAATCGTGATCTGTCGGTATTGTTTGTAGCAAGATGTGAGCGTCTTGCAATGCCCAATAAAGTTGTTTTATCAGAGTCCAGTTCCGTTTTAAGCTTCTGCAGTTTGTTGTTTAGCGCGGAGCTGTTTTCAGCTGATAAATGCACAGAAATTTCCTGCTGCTCTAGTTTTGTATAAATGCGTTTAGCTGAATGTGCATTGCCAGTATATTCTTCGACAGTGATATGAAAATTACTGCCGCCAAAGCCAAACGAGCTGACGGCAGCACGGCGAGGCTGGTTTGAGTTCTTAATCCAGGGGCGGGCTTCGGTATTAAGATACAATGCACTGTCATCAATATTCATTATATCGTTGGGTTTTTTGATTTTTATAGTAGGTGGCAGAACCTTGTGCTGCAAGGCGAAGATGGTTTTCAGCAGACCGGCTGCTCCGGCTGTGGACTTCGTATGACCTATTTGCGATTTGATAGTGCCAAGGGCGCAATACTGCTTGGCTTTTTTATGCGTGCTCTTGTCATTTTTAAACGCAATATTCAAGCCCTCGAACTCCGCTGCATCACCTGCTTTTGTGCCGGTGCCATGAGCTTCTACCAGTTCAATATCACCCAGTCCATACTCCAGTGACTGATAGGTGTTGTTGATACACCTGGACTGGCCTTCCGGTGAGGGCGCATAAATAGATTTGAACTTGCCGTCAGATGACGATCCGCAGGAATTGATCACTGCATGAATGGTGTCGCCATCACGCTCTGCATCCTCAAGCCGGCGTAAAGCAAAAAGAGCAACACCTTCGCCAAGAATCGTTCCGTCTCCTTCATTAGAGAATGGGCGTATGTCACCTGTACGGGAAAGTGCGGGTGTTTTTGTAAAACACATATACATAAAAATATTGCTGAGTGCATCGACGCCACCAGAAATGATCATGTCTGCATTGCCGGACTGCAGTTCAAGCATAGCCATATTGATGGCAGAGAGACTGCTGGCGCAGGCTGCATCGGTGACAAAATTGCAGCCACCTAAATTCAGCTTATTTGCGACACGTCCGGCAACAACGTTTGATAATAAGCCGGGGAAGGTGTTTTCAGTCCAGTCTGGGTAATGATCTTCTATTTTTCCGCAGATATCCTGCACATCGGTTTCGGCCAAACCGTGTTCGCGTAATACTTTTTTCCAGACAGGTTTCTGGATTTTTGCTGACATCTGCTCCTGCATTTCACTGCCGGCGGCTACGCCTAAAATAATTCCGATATTTTTCAGGTCTACTTTGTTATTGGTTACACTTTTGGTCTGATTGAGCAGTCGTTTGGCAGCAATCAGCGCCAGTAGTTGATTGGTGTCCGTTGAAGCGAGGGTGTTGGGGGGCATGTTAAATTCAACGGGATCAAAAGGAATGTCAGATATAAAGGCACCGGTCTTGGTATAAATTTTTGAGAACTCATCTGAGTCAGGATCGTAATAATCTTCAGGCAGCCAGTGACTTACCGGAACCTCCCGAATAAAGTCTTTTGCATCTAATATATTCGTCCAGCTTTGGTCAGTTGTATTTGATCCTGGCAGGATGCTGGCTGTTGCAACAACGGCAATAGGGCTGTTTTTGATCATAATGTAAAAGCGGTCCTAATAAGAAATATGCTGTGGAATGTATTTTGTAAGGTGGGACTGGACGGGAACGCCGTAGCACCTTAACTGCTGCGCGCGGGTATGCAGGGCGGCACCCTCGAGCAGGTTCAGCGCAATTTGCACTACGGATCGGTTCTCTGCTTCCTGCAGAAATGAGCCTGAGACCCAGCGATTAAACGCACCCATGGCCGGCCCGCACCAGATCTGGAAATCAAGTTGTCTGTCGGCCGTACCCTGCAATGCCCATTTGCTGCTGTTGCCTAAGTACCATCTGAAAACTAAAGCCATTTTATATTTCGGGCTGCTTTCTGCGCGTGAGATTTCTCGCGGGTCGATCTGCTGGAAAAACCGCTGGGTTAATGTCCATATATTTGCCAGTGAGTCATTGAATATGCTTTTTTCAATTTCCTTTTGTACAGCTGGTGGCAGTTCATCAAGACTGGAGTAGCGGTTATAGATTTCCTGCAAGCGGTTTCCTCTTAATCCCATCATTGTGTTTTTCTTGAGTACCTGTACCTTGCCGCCAATTTCAAACATATCGGCCGAGGGAGTAACGATGGTATCGGTAATGTCTGCCTTGGCTAGCATGGATTTAGCCAGGTCTGAAAGCCCGGATTCAATAGCGGACTGGTGTACTGAACCAATCAGTACATAGGAGGCACCAAGACTGAATGCTGCTGCGATACTTTCGGGTGTGCCCAGACTGCCGGCAGCGCCAAGCCGAACAGGTGTTTCAAATTGATACTCTGCCTGAATTAAATCACGCTGGTGGGCAATGCTGCTAAAAAGTGTGTTCAGTGGTCTGGAGTCGGTGTGTCCGCCAGAGTCTGATTCAACTGTTAAATCCTCTGCCAGCGGGATTTGTAATACTAATGACGCTTCTTCTTCGCTGATTGCTCGCTCGGTTAAAAGCTCTTGTACCAGTTTGACAGGAGGTGGCTTAAGAAAATGTTCGGCTACTTCGGTTCGTGAGACTTTAGGAAAAAGATAATGAGCGCGCTGAATGTTGCCTTCTGAATCTAAAGACAGGCCCTTGGCAACATAACGAATAAGGGCTTTATTGCTGCCCATAAATGCTGCTGCAGAAATTCGTTTGACTCCATACTTTAAATAAAGGTCGATAAGTGCGTTTTCGTCTTCTGGTGTAGCCGGTGTATGAATAAGGTTGACACTCCAGCTGGCACCGATGGGATCTAATGCGGTGCTGATTGTGTGAATCGCTTCTTCGACTTTGGAGATGTGCAGACCGGCGGAACCAAAACACCCCATGGCACCAATTTTGCCAAGCGCTATGACCATCTCGGACGAGGAAATGCCTCGTGCCATTGCTCCTCCCACATAGGCAAAACGGAGTTTGTGTGTATCGCAGAACTGGCGATCACCTAACCATTCCGGATACATTGGGGGCAGGGTGCCAATCACTTCGCCATTCAATTCGGGAGTACTGGATTGTGTTGTGCCAATCTCCTGATAATGCTTGTTATAGATAACATGTGTTGTTGATCTAAAGTTCTGAATAGCTTGGGAAATTGATTCCGGTGAAAAAGGTGAGAGCTCAGGGTCAGAAAACATTGTAGCGATGAATCCATTTTTAACTACGACTTTAGTCGTAGATGGGTTGCGACTAAAGTCGTATTTTTATTAAAAAATATTATTTTTCTAAGTCTTGTTGCTGGTGATTGTAGCAGATAATTTGTTTTTGTTGATATTTTAAAAGCTTTATCTGCGTGATGGTTTGTTCTTAGAAATATGGTTTATGCGCGCTTGCATGTGACGCTTTAAGTACTAATGATCATAAAGAATGGCGGTGGTTCATAAAAACTAAAAAACACGCTAGAGCACTTACAGAGTAATTGTGTTGTTGAAGTGATGCATCGAACTAAATACCATGCGCAATGAGGTATTGAGTTCAGTGTATTGCAGGGTGTTTTGCTTTAGCTGAGGGCTGCGCTTCCCGAAGCACTGGTTTGATGTGGTTGACAGTGTCTAAAATATAATACAATCTAATCTAATCTAATTAACAGCGATATCAGGAAGTGGTATGAATCAATTTTTAAGGAATACTCTGGCATTTTTTGTATTTTTTATACTTATAGTCTTCTCATATTATTTTCTTGGGTTAATATCTGATACGGCTTTCAGCCTCATATATTTTCTGGGCCCTGTGTTTTTAGCGCATTATACACCGCTGTTTTTCATATCCCGCTCAAAAGGCTGGAAGCCCATCAATCACTTACTGCCAAAAATATTTGATTGTGGAGATGACAGAACAGTGCAGGGAAGCCTGATCATAATTATATCCGGTGTTATTCTATACGTGGCACAGTATCTGAGTGGCTCCAGTGATTTGACAGCTATAATTATCAGAGATAGTTCTCTCGGTATTTTTTTGCTATTGGCCTGTTTGCTTGTGGTGGCATCTGTCATAGCTGATGTTATAAGTCATATCCTGAGCAGAAGGTTCTCATACCCGGTTATCAGGCTCTTATGGGAAATTGATACGGCGATTGCCGGTACTCTTGTTTTATTTTTTATGTTGCAGCTACTTGATGTTCAAACAAGAATAACGACTGGTGATTATTTTATAGTTATTCTTTATTATGGCTTGCTGCACGCTATGTTGAATAAATTCATTTACTGGAATAAAAGTGTAGGTATCAAATCCCTGAAAAAGCATATTCATGAGATGGCTTCATAGACACGCTATGAACCGTTAGCCGTGCATAAGAGCACGGCTATTTCAGTGCCAGGCGCGATTATTGTTAGCCGTATACCAGGCTGCATGCTGGCAGTACGCTAGCGTTATATTCAGCCTGGACTATAAAACAACCGTCAGTTGCCAAATAATAAAAGCCCAAAGTCTGGCTGGCTGTGTAGTGGCTCCCCCCGCCAGTGTTTTGTCTTAGCTTTATCGATTGAGTTTTTTATCGAAGCTGGCTCATCGCCACGCTCAGCATAAATATCAGGCTGTTTTTCTTTAAATGATTTTTTAATGAAGAAATTTATCGAGACGATAGAGATAAATTGGCAGCGCGAGCATAATCTGCTGCCTATGGTGCGATGGATAACTGCTTGCTTTTAATTGATAGGACTTTTATACGATTTATCATAAAACCAATATCATGGCTGCTGCACGAGGTCGTGCCTGTTGCGCTTGTGGCTGATCTGAGACAGTTCGTTAAATCAAAGCGACTTTATAACGTATTGATATATATAGAGTTAGTTAAAGATGGAGGGGGTTTTCAGAGTCTCAGTGATAGTGAGATACTGGTGCCGAGAAGAGGACTTGAACCTCCACGACCATAAGGCCACTAGCACCTGAAGCTAGCGCGTCTACCAATTCCGCCACCTCGGCAAAGGTGTCTGATGAAACAGAGGCGCGAACTTTACAATGAGTTTGTGAACTTGTCAACGACTCGTGGTATCCTATGCGCATATTTAACTGAAGCCCTTATAAATGCCAAAAATAAATGCCTAAAAATCCTCTGAAAAAATTTGTAAATTCCGTCAAATCCGGTCTTATTCGTGCCACTAAGAAAGTTAAGGTGGCTAAAAAACCGCGGTTGTCTTTAAAAGACCCTGAAGCGGCACGGGAGACATCAAGCTACGAAAACCCGATTGCCAGCAGAGAGCTTATTCTCCGTATCGTTAATCACCATGGCTCATTAACTGAAGAAGAGCTGATCGATATTCTGCAGCTTCGCACAGAAGATGAGATGGTGGGTGTATCCCGGCGTCTGCGTGCGATGGTCAGAGACGGCCAGCTGCACCGTAATCGCCGGGGTAATTATGTGGCGGTTAATGATGATGATTTGATACGCGGCAAGATCATCGCTCACCCTGAGGGCTTTGGCTTTTTAGCGCCTGACGACGGTGGTGCGGACATGTTTTTGCATGCGCGCCAGATGAGACCGGTTTTACACGGTGATAAGGTGGTGGCGCATGTCACCGGTGTTGACCGCCGGGGGCGTAAAGAAGCGGCCATTATTCGTGTGATTGAGCATGCTAATACACACATTGTGGGCCGTCTTAAGTTTGAAGATGATATGATTTTTTTAAGCCCTGATAATAAGCGTATTCATCAGGACATCATGATTCATAAAGACCAGCTTGGTGACGCCACTGAAGGCCAAATGGTGGTGGTTGAAATCACTCAGCAGCCAACCTTCCGGCATCAGCCTATTGGTCGTGTTGATAAAATACTCTGTGATCATATGGCGCCGGGTATGGAAATTGATGTGGCGATTCATGCCCACAATATTCCGACTGAGTGGCCGTCTGACGTTGATGTGCAAATTAAAGATTTAAAAGAGACCTTGTCGGACGCGGATAAAGAAGGCCGCGTTGATATCCGTGATTTTCCTTTGGTGACGATTGACGGCGAAGATTCCCGTGATTTTGATGACGCGGTGTACTGTACGCCTACGGGCTCCGGCTGGAAGTTATGGGTTGCGATTGCGGATGTCTCGCATTATGTGCTGAAAGACACTGCTCTGGATAAGGAAGCTTATAATCGCGCAACATCGGTCTATTTTCCGGGCAAAGTCATTCCTATGTTGCCTGAGGTATTGTCTAACGGTTTATGTTCTATTAATCCTGATGTCGATCGCCTTTGCATGGTCTGCGAAATGACCATCGACAATAAAGGCAAGGTGACGACTAGCAAATTCTTTGAAGGTATGATGCGCTCTCATGCAAGGCTTACCTATAACAAAGTCAGTGATATGCTGCTGGATAAAGACTCGCCTTTGCGTCAGCAATACGCTCATGTTATTGAAAATGTCGATGACCTGAATGATCTGTATCATGTACTGGCGAAAGCACGTAAAAAACGCGGTTCGATAGATTTTGATACCCAGGAAACACGTATCATGTTTGATACCAATCAGCGTATTGAAAACATTGTGCCGACTGAGCGCAATGATGCTCATAAACTGATTGAAGAATGTATGATTGCTGCCAATGTAACGGCGGCAAAATTTTTGCTTAAACATAAAATCCCGACTTTGTACCGCGATCATGATGGTCCTAAGCAATCTAAGCTGGATGATCTGCGTGATTTCCTCTCAAACTTTGCCTTAACGCTGGGCAAAAGTGGCGCTAAAGCCACATCAAAAGATTACGGTGTTTTAATCAATGAGATTAAAGACAGACCTGATTTTCATTTAATACAGACTGTTTTATTGCGCTCGTTAAGTCAGGCCGTTTACAGCCCGGATCATATCGGTCACTTTGGTCTGTCTTTAGAAAACTACGCGCATTTCACCTCACCTATCCGTCGTTATCCTGATCTGCTGGTACACCGCGGCATACGCCATGTATTAAGGGGTAATAAAAGCGCACCCTATAATCATGCGGCGATGGTAGAGTTAGGTGAGCATTGCTCCGCTAATGAACGTCGGGCTGATGAAGCCACCCGTGATGCAGAGTCGGCTTTAAAATGTGAATACATGCTGAATAAAGTCGGGCTTTCTTATCACGGCATGATAACGGCTGTTACCTCATTTGGTGTGTTTGTTGAGCTTAAGGATGTGTTTGTTGAAGGTTTAATTCACATTACAAACCTGCCAAAGGATTATTATAAATTTAACCCTATCGCTCACCGCCTGACCGGTGAACATAATGGTTTGCTTTTCCAGCTGGGTGACTCGGTTCATGTTCAGGTCGCCTCTGTGAATATGGATGAGCGAAAAATTGACTTTGATTTTTTGCATTTTGATGATGAAGATCAGAATGTTACGCTGGAAAAGATCCGCTCTAACCCGGATGCCGGAAGCGGTGATAAAAAGCCTAAAAAAAAGTCACGGGAGAAAAAATCCGATAAGTCTTCAAAAACTGTGAAGGCTAAAGCCAGCGATAAAAGTACAGATAATACAAAAGCCGGTGCAGCTTTATCGGCTGAAGAAAAAGAAGAGCAGAGGCTGCTGGCTAAAAAGAAAAAGCGTAAAGAAAAGCGCAAGAAGCTCAAAGCTAAAATGCGTAAGAAAAAAAGCGAAGAAGCATCTGGTTCCAATATTTAAATGAAGCCAGCAAAAGAAGAGCTTATCTACGGCGTGCATGCCGTAGAGTCAGCTTTGCATAATGATGCCGGGAATGTGCTGTCTGCCTGGCTAGAGTATTCCAGGCAGGATAAGCGTTTACAAAAGATAGTGGATTTATTGAAAGAGAATGATATTTCTTTCGAATATGTCGATAAAAAATCACTCGATAAAACAAGCAAATCAACACGCCATCAGGGTGTGGTTATCCGCTATAAATCAGCCGCTTTATATAGCGAAAAAGAACTGCCCCAGTTTCTGGCTAAAAATAACTTGTTTATACTGATATTAGACGGCATTACTGACCCGCATAATTTTGGTGCCTGTCTGCGCACGGCAGATGCGGTCGGTGTGGATTGCGTTATTATTCCGAAAGATAAGGCCGTTGGCATCACGCCCGTGGTCAGGAAGGTGGCCAGCGGTGCTGTTGATACGGTGCCCGTGGTACAGGTTACTAATCTTGCCCGCAGTATAAAGCAATGTCAGGCGGCGGGTGTCTGGGTTTATGGCGCGGCCGGTGAAACAGAACAGACGCTGTATCAAACTGACTTGAAGGGCAGCACAGCGATTGTCATGGGCGCAGAAGAGAAGGGTCTGCGGCGCCTTACCCGTGAAACCTGTGATGTGTTAATCAAGATACCGATGCAGGGTCAGGTAGAGAGCTTAAATGTGTCTGTCGCCACCGCGGTTATCTTGTATGAAGCTGTGCGCCAGCGAATGCAGTAGCGGCTACGGCTGGCTTAATTGTCGACCAGGCTGATGCCACTTAAATCGGTATTCAAAGGCGCGACTTCTTCTTTTTTCTCTGCCAGATCTGTGCCCGCTTCGGCGAGTGTGAATTCGCTGGTATCAATACTGGCCTCTGGTACCTCATCAGCCGTGTCAACCAGATTACCAGATGCTTCGCGCAGACTTAAGGAGCTTAAGTCAGGGTTGCTGTCCAGTTGAATCTGAGTTTGTGGCGCGGGAGTGAGGTGTGCTGAAGCTTCGCCGCTGTGTTCAAAAACAATGCCTGAATGGCTTGCGCCTGTCGGCTCGGCGGGCGCAGTTTTGTTTTCGGTTTGAGTGGCTGCGGGGGGCGTGTTGGTGGTAACCGCGGCATCCCTGACAGTTGCAATCGCACCGGCTTTTTCAAACGCTGCGATGTACTTGTTAGCGGTCGCCTGGTCCAGGTTTTTTTTAATAACAACGTTATTGCCAGAAAACAGACGCGCAATTTTTGTTTCATCGGCGTTAAAGAGTTTGCCGATCTTTTCACGTGTTTCTGTGGCATCAAATCCGTCGATGACCTCGCCCTTAAATACCACTTCAAATGTATTGCTCATGTTGATAACCCTTTTTGTGACGCTTTTTATTAGTATAGCAATAGTGGCTATGAATGCGGAATTTGTCTAAGGCTTCTTAAAACCGGGTTAATGTGAGGTCTTGATGCTTCATCTATTGATTTAAGAATCAATTTAATGGATTTTATTTTGATCTATTGATTTATTTATCAATTTAATAATTGATTTATATGTAAATATGACTAATATTATGGTTATAAATTGATGAAAAGGTCATTGAGATGACGGTGGTTTCAACACTATTGAATGAAATTATAGAATTAGCCAGACGCAAGGGCATGAAACAAAAAGACCTGGCGGCACAGGCGGGTTTGTCAGCGGAGATGCTTTCCAGAGCTAAAAAATCCGGTGATATGCACCTTTCCAGCTTAATCAGGCTGGCCGACACTGTCGGCATGACATTGCAGCTTGTAACCGACGACCCGGTGCTGAATAAAATCAGTAACGGCACTTTGTTTAATTAAACCTTTATGAGCAGGGATCGTGATGCTGTTGTCTGGACCCGGTTAGCAACCAGGCCGATAAAAATGGGCCGGCTGTATATTACCGAGTCAGAGTGCCGCTTTAGCTATGAGCTGGATTATTTAAACACGGGTCTGCCGGGTCTGGGTTTAATTTACGAGCCCAAAATTATTCAGGAAAACACTATCGTCCGCCAGCGAACAGAGTTTTTTGATTTCTTGCCGCCGATACAGTTTCTGGTTCCGCCTAAAGGTGATAAAAATTTTCAGCGCCAGTTAATTCTCAATTATCTTTCAAAAAAAGGTATCCGGCCCCGTCCAGGCATTGATACGGACTGGGAAATACTCAAGGTTGCCGGTCATGGCGCAATAGGCCACCTCGATGTGTTTGAAAATGATGACAAGGCGCTGGAATGGTATTCGAAGCCGTCAAAAAATGAATTATTTGAACTAACCCATGATATTGGCTTTTCACTCAAAGAATTTTTAACCTGGTTCGATGATGATGCGGAATCGCTGATAAATATTATTGGCCCAACACCCAGTGTCGGCGGGGCGATACCCAAGTTGCTGTTGTCGATTGCCGATAGCGGCTGGGATAACCGCATCGGTTTACCAACCAAGCTGGGTGCGCAGGGCATTACTGATGTAGTTGTCAAGTTTGAACAGAGCAATCACTACCCCGGCATTATCGAGCTGGAAGCTCTGGCGCTGGATATCCATAAAGAAGCCGGCTTTGAGGTGCCCAGGTACTGGACATCATGCATTAACGGCCTGCCAGTAATTGCTGTTGATCGCTTTGACCGTGATCAATACCATAACCCTGTTTTTACAGAATCACTTTATTCGGTACTGGCATCGGGTGATCGCGACGTGACGCATCATTACAGTTATAGCTACGATAAAATCGGACAGGCAATCGATAAAAGTCCGATTGATCTGGTTGCTAACAGGATGCTGGCAAAAGAGCATTTATTTAAACGGCTGATATTGTCATTTCTAACGGGTAATGGCGATCTTCATCTGGAAAACTTATCAATCATTAAAACTCAGGATACGTTTGCATTTACACCGGTCTATGATCCTACACCTATGAGGGCCTACCCAATACACAATATGTTGTCGGTGATGCCGTTTGGCAATTATGGTGAATTGATAAGTGGTCAGAGTCATCCGACGGGCTTGCAACAGGCTATAAAAAATCTGGCAAGTCATTTAAGGATAAAAAAAGCGGTGACAAAAAAGATTGTTTCAGATTCATTAAACGTCACCGCCGATTATATTGAACGGCTGAATGCTTTGGCGACATTGCCGGATGAGAATAAAAACAACCTCAGCAAAACGCTTGCATCACTGAGAAATGAAGTCGCTGCAATTACGTTCTAAGAGTGGTAAACAGCATTAATTAGCCCTGTCTTAATTGGGCTCTATTCGTTACAATTGGCGCTGTCTTTGCCTATCTGATCATGTCTTTGTGAATTCAAAAACTATCAATCTAATATTGCCCGGTCTGTTTGCCGGCTTTCAGCCATCTGAGCTTGAAACGTCAGCTGTGACCGAGCCTTTTCTTATTCAGCGCCTGCTTTCAAAGGCTGATGCTATCTTCCCTGCAGAGCCCGCTACTGAGGTTTTTTCAGCGGACTATTTGAAGCAATACCCGCTGGCATTTTATGAATATGTATCGGCGAACAAAGAGGCGACGCCGGCGCAAACCGTTTTTTATGCAACGCCAGTGAGTCTTGATCTGAAGTCCGATCATATTGTCGCTATGCCGCTGTCAACAGGTGCTGACAATCTGCAGCAGCTTGCCCGGCTTGTTGATAAATGCAATCAGCACTTTGAAGAAGATGGCTTGCTTTTTCATTTATTGCCATCCGGCACGATAATTGGCATATCAAGCCAGCATGCCGCGGCGCAGATGATACCTGTTTATGATGTTTATGGCCGTGATATCAAGCATTTCTTGCCCAAAGGTGAGAATGCTAAATTCTGGTTGCGTCTTTTTAACGAAACGCAGATGCTGTTGCACGAGTATTTTGATTTGAATGAAAGGATTTATAATCAGAAAGAGTTGAATAGTTTCTGGTTTTGGGGGGCGGCTGAAAACAATAAACAGGCCTCGCTATCTGCCGCTTTTGTCGGTAAGCCGGAGTGGTTAAAAGGCTATTGCCAGTTTAATCACGTCAAACATTATGCTTTCGATGAAATAACAAAGCATGACGATGAAACGCTTTATCTGATTGATGAAAGTTTGCTGGCGGCATCTTCATGCGGTGATTTTACAGCATGGAAAAATGCATTGCGCATTGTTGAGGCCGAGCTACTGGCTCCGCTTTATCAATTATTAAAATCAGGTGACATCAGTCAGATTAACTTTCATTCGCCGACTGTTTGTTATCAGCTTAAGCGGTCACACCGTTTTCGCTTTTACCGAAAAAACAAAACCATTATGCAGCTGTGTGTGAAAAGTCATGAATAAAATCGCAATTAGCAGGTATCGACCGAAACAGAATATTAAAAAAATTCAGGGCCTGCATCCGGTTTTACAAACAGTGCTGCAGCATCGCAATATTGAATCGGCTGATGAAGTTGATAACCAGCTGTGCAATATGCTTTCGTATGAGAGTTTGCAGGGCATAAACCGGGCGGTTGCCACTATTGTTGAGGCCGTCAAAGAACAAAAGAAGATACTCATCGTCGGTGACTTTGATGCTGATGGTGCAACCAGTACCGCGGTTGCTATCCGCTTGCTGCGTCAGTTTGGTGCCGAGCATGTGTCGTACCTGGTTCCCAACCGTTTTGACTTTGGCTATGGGCTGACGGTTGAGCTTGTGGATTATGCACAGCAACTGAAGCCTGATCTCATCATAACTGTCGATAATGGAATTTCAAGCATTGATGGTGTCAGGCATGCCCGCTCAAAGGGTATCAAGGTGGTGGTGACTGATCATCATTTAGCAGCTGAATATTTGCCTGAGGCGGAGGCCATTGTTAACCCTAACCAGCCGGGCTGCCTGTTTCCCAGCAAATCTATCGCCGGTGTCGGGGTTATTTTTTATGTGCTGATGGCGGTCAGAGCCAGCTTAAGGGAATCGGGCTGGTTTTCGGATGGCCGCAGTGAACCCAACCTTGCCAGCGTGCTTGATCTGGTGGCATTAGGCACTGTCGCCGACGTCGTGCCACTGGACAGGAATAACAGAATCCTTGTCGATCAGGGTTTAAAAAGAATCCGTTCAGGAAGCTGTGCGCCGGGCATTAGTTCGATTCTGAAAGTCGCGGGCAGGAATCAGTTTAACTGCGTTGCCTCCGACCTTGGTTTTGCCGTTGGCCCACGGTTAAACGCAGCCGGCAGACTCAAGGATATGTCATTAGGTATAGAATGTTTGATTAGTGATGATGAACGCTATTGCCAGCAAATAGCGGAGCAGCTGCATACACTTAATACAGAGCGGCGCTCTATAGAGTCGGGCATGCTGGAGCAGGCGATGGCAGCCCTGGATGACTTAACAAAGACCATAGATGCTAAAAAAATACCGGCCGCTATCGTTTTGTATAACCAGCAGTGGCATCAGGGTGTGATAGGCATTCTGGCCTCGCGTATTAAAGAACAGTTTTATCGGCCTGTGATTGCCTTTGCGTTATCAGATAATGGTGAAATTAAAGGCTCGGCGCGTTCTATCAAAGGGCTTAATATCCGCGATGCGATTGATCTTGTGGATAAGGCTCATCCTCATCTCATTAAAAAATTTGGCGGCCATGCCATGGCAGCCGGCTTGACGATCAATGAAGATCAGCTGGCGCTGTTTGATAATGCGTTCACGGCGATTGTCGCTGAGTTGTTATCAGATGATGACTTAACCAATGTCTTGAATACTGACGGTGAGCTCAGCGCTGATGATTTTACCATGGGGCTGGCCGAGCAGCTGCGTTACGCAGGCCCCTGGGGTCAGCAGTTCCCTGAGCCTTTGTTTGATAATGATTTTGAAGTCATCGAGTGGCGGATTGTTGGTGAAAAACACCTGAAATTAAAATTGCAGCCCGAAAACAGCGAACTGCTGGTAGAGGCTATTGCCTTTAATACCAGCGATCAACAGCTGGGGCAAAACACAGATAAAATACGTGCTGTGTATAAACTTGATGTTAATGAATTTAGAAATAATAAAACATTGCAATTGATGATTGAATATTTGGAGCCTGCCTGATGTTATATAAACTGATACGATCAATTCTCTTTAAATTTGATGCCGAAAAAACACATTATTTTGCACTGAACGCGTTGAGTGTTTTAAATGCGGCGGGTTTGCTGCGGCTACTGTTTAACAAGACAGTGCACTCCCCGGTGAAGGTTATGGGGCTTGAGTTTAAGAATCGTGTCGGGCTGGCGGCCGGGCTGGATAAAAACGGCCGTTATATTGATGCGCTGGCTAACACCGGTTTTGGCTTTATTGAAGTCGGTACGGTAACACCAAAAGCCCAGCCAGGAAATGACAAGCCCAGGCTTTTTCGGCTGCCAGAATGCAGTGCTATTATTAACCGCATGGGTTTTAATAATGATGGAGTTGAAGCCCTGGTCGATGCTGTAAAAAAATCTTCTTACAAAGGTATTGTGGGTATCAATATTGGTAAAAACTTTTCAACAGCTGTTGAAAATGCAGCCGATGATTACCTTGTCTGCTTCGAGGCAGTTTATGAAGTGGCCGATTACGTCACTGTGAACATTTCTTCTCCCAACACGCCGGGCTTAAGGAGCCTGCAGCACGGTGATGCGTTATATGATTTGTTGCGGCAGTTAAAAGAAAAGCAAAAGCAGCTGCAGTCTGTGTATAAAAAATATGTGCCTATCGCTGTAAAAGTGGCACCCGATTTAACAGACGACGAAATAAAAATACTGGCTGATACCTTCCTGAAGACGCAAATTGATGCGGTCATTGCCACCAATACAACACTTTCAAGAGCGGGTGTTGAAAACCTGAAACATGCACAGGAGGCGGGCGGTTTGAGTGGTCAGCCAGTCAGGCATGCATCCACAGAAGTGGTCAAAAAACTTTGTAAGCGGCTCGATGGAAAGCTGCCGGTTATTGCAGTCGGGGGTATTCTTTCTGCCGAAGATGCACTTGAGAAAATAGAAGCCGGTGCGCAGCTGGTGCAGATATATTCCGGTTTTATCTATAAAGGCCCGGCTCTTGTGCACGAATGTGCCCGGGCGTTATCGGCGCTGGATTAAGTTTTAATCGGCGTTGCTGGTTAAGCTAAGAATTTTATGGACATCGTCTTCCCACTGGTTGAAATGTTTTTCAGGGATGTCTTTAAAATAACCTTTCATAATTAGCGGGCTGTTGGTCACCAGTATCGTTTCATTATTTTCTGCAAAAATGGATATTTTTAAGGGCAGAAAAGGGATGATGTCCGGGTATTTGTTGCTCAGTGTATTTAATTCATCCGCCTTGCCAAAAAATACCACGCGGTACTTATCAGTCATGAAGCCGGACTTTGTAAGGCCTATGTCAACCCTTTGCACTCTTGATATGGTGTAGCCTGCCTGTTTTATAGCGGACTGCAGATTAACCATTGTTTCAGGGAACGTTTGTTTGACCCGGGTCATGATCAGCTCTTCTGCAAAACCAGCTGAAGAAACAGCTATCAGCAGTAAAAATGCTGACAGGCGGGATAATGGTTTAATGTTTTTCATTATAAGCTGGCCTCTTCCAGTAGCTCACTATAAATACTGTGCATTTCTTTGCAAGCTTCAATCAGTTCGTTGTTGTTAAATATCGAAGCGAGTTTTAGCGGGTTGGTTGCCATGATAAAAACCTTGCCGTTTTGCTCTACCACGGTGACCCTGCAGGGCAAAAACATACCGACGCGTGGATCAATGGCAAGTGCTTTATTCAAAAAATTAAAGTTGCAAAAATAAATGATGAGCTGTTTTTTATTTTCTGTTCCGGCAGGAACCAGTCCCTTGTTCAGTTCCTGGGTGCGGATTAATTTAAAGTTTTTCCCAATGATGGCGTCTTTTATATTCTGGATGGTTTCTGCCATGCTATACGGGGATTCAACTTTGATGATGGGTTCTTCGGTGTCGTAATCTTTGTAGGGATACGGGCCGCCTTCAAAGTCACGAATATACTTTACTAAATTGTTAATGTCCTGTTCGCTTAATCCGTGGGCTTTGTAGGACATCATTGGTGTGCCGGGTCTGCCGTTCATGAGTGTGTCTTTTATGAACAGGTCTTCAGCCGATGAAAGAAAACCGGGATTGTTTAAAGACGGTGCAACAATGGCGGCATCCCGTGGCCGTGAAAACGTAACGCCGGTGCCAACACCGCCGGTGCCGCCGCTATTGTGGCAGCTGATGCAGTACTGGTTAAAGAGTTTTTTACCGGCTCTTGCATTACCTTTGACATGTTTTTTGCTGAAGATCTTGCCTTCTTTTCCGGTCCAGGTGCGCATGTACTGAACAATTGAGAGCACGTTGTCATCAGACAGGTTGTTGAACGACGGCATGACGCGACCGGGTCTGCCATAACGAATTGATTTGCGTAAATAGTTATCACTAACGGAGTTAATAAACGACGGCAGTGATAGCGGGATACCGACGCCGCCCTGACCACTGGTGCCATGGCAAGAGGCGCAGTTTTTTTCAAATAATTGTTGTCCATTTGGGGCGGCGTTCACCATAATAGGTGTTAGCAGTAATAAAACAATGCGTAGTAAATTGTTCATGCGATTCCAGTCTTCTTCAGGAGTTATTTTATATTAGCAGTTTCTTATGTTTTTATACTGATACATATCAATTATATAGATGAGACGTAATGCACTGGAAGATTATTACAAAAAATACGCTTTATAAAGGTTTTTTATCCATAGAGGAATATCAGTTAACGCATGAGTTATACGCAGGCGGTCAAACTGAGATTATTTCTCGCCAGCTAATGGAAAGAGGTCATGCCGTAGCGGTGCTATTGTTTGACCCGGTGGCAGACAAGCTGGTCATGATTGAACAGTTTCGCATCGGCGCCAAGGATGATATCAATGCGCCCTGGCTCACGGAGTTAGTAGCCGGCATGATTGAAGCCGGTGAGCTGGCAGAGGATGTGGCTGTGCGTGAATGTAAGGAAGAAGCCGGGATTGATATCAGTAAGCTGCAGAAGTTGTTTAGTTTTTATGTTAGCCCGGGCGGCTGCAGTGAAAAGGTGACGCTTTATTATGCTGAAGTGGATAGCCGCGTCGCAGGTGGTATTCATGGGCTGGACGCAGAGCATGAAGATATTAAAGTGATTGTGATGGATTACGCCGAGGCTATCGCACAACTGACGCAGGGCAAAATCAATTCAGCCACGCCAATTCTTGCGCTGCAGTGGCTGCAGTTGCATCACCATTCTTTAATGCGCTAATCTGTTTTTATTCATCTAACAGGCGTTTATTGATGCCCTGGTAGGCATCAATTCTGCGGTCCCTCAGGTAGGGCCAGATACGGCGTATTGATTCGGTCTGCTCAAAGTCAATGCTGCTTTCGATGATGGCGTCGTTTTCTGAATCCGCTTGCGCCAGGATTTCACCTTGAGGCCCGCAGATAAAACTATTGCCCCAAAACCGGGTGCTGATATTATCGACGCTTTCTAAGCCGGTGCGGTTGCAACTGGCAACGGTCAGCCCGTTTGCGATGGCGTGGCTGCGTTGAATGTTTTGCCAGGCTTGCAGCTGTCTTTGCTGCTCCTGCGCGGAGTCTTTCGGGTCCCAGCCAATGGCGGTAGGGTAGAGCAATATATCAGCGCCTGCCAGTGCCATTAAGCGGGCGGCTTCTGGAAACCACTGGTCCCAGCAGATCAAGACGCCAAGTTTGCCTATGCTGGTCTGTATCGGAGTAAAGCCCAGATCCCCGGGGGTAAAATAATATTTTTCATAAAAGCCGGGGTCGTCAGGGATGTGCATTTTTCGATATTTTCCGGCAATTGAGCCGTCTTTATCCAGCACCACAGCGGTGTTGTGGTACAGGCCACGGGCTCTTTTTTCAAACAGCGATGTGACAATCACCAGAGATAGTTTTTTTGCCAGTTGAGAAAAAAAATCAGTGCTCTCGCCGGGAATGGTTTCGGCCAGATCAAAATTCGACGGTTTCTCTTCAATGCAGAAATATGGCGTGTTATGCAGTTCCTGCAATAACACCAGGTCGGCCTTATTCGCTGCTGCTTTGCTTAGCTGTTCTTTAATATACTGACGGTTTTCATCGGCCGTATCAAAGCAGCGGGATTGAATTAAGGCTATTTTTATTGAACGCGATTTCATCAAAGCAATCTCAGTTATTTACGGTATGGCGCGGCAGCTGCATGGTCAGGCAATGTATTGAGCCGGACTGTTTAATCACCGAGCAGCAATCAATGCCAATGACTTTTCTGTCGGCAAACACGGCCTGCAGCTGCGCGAGGTTGATTGTATCTTGCGGGTCATTATATGTCGGCATTAAAACAAATTTGTTGATGATCAGAAAATTGACGTAACTGGCCGGTAGTCTTTGTTGCTGAAAATATTTCGCGCCCGGTATCGTCAGAGGTATCAGTTTGTACGCCTTGCCCTGCAGTGTTTTTAACTGGTTTAATTCCGCTTCCAGCTGTTTGAGCGGTGTGTAATGCGGGTCATGCATATCGTCGCAGTGTGCGTAAGCGATGGTCTCGCTATTACAAAAGCGTGCCAGGTTGTCAATGTGTGAATCGGTGTCATCACCTTCAAGTTCGCCACTGTTTAACCAGATAATGCGTTGCGCACCGAGCAGATCTTTCAAGTGGCTTTCAATTTGTTGTTTATTAAGAGCTGGGTTGCGCTGTTTATCAAGCAGGCACTGGCTGGTGGTGAGGATTGTGCCGGCTCCGTCACTATCAATGCTGCCGCCCTCCAGTACCAGATCGGTTGTCAGAAGCGGGCAAGTGATGAGTTTGTTTTCGACTAAAGCCTGGTTGGTATTATTGTCGAGCTGGTGTGCGTATTTATTGCCCCAGCCGTTAAATTCACAATTAACAGCAACAGGCTGGTTGTCTTTTAATACGGTAATGGGGCCAAAGTCCCGGCACCAGCTGTCGTTATTGTGATGCAGTAACCATTGCACAGCTGTTAAACGGGCGCCTCTGTTGCTCAGTCGCTGTTCGATGTGTGCCTGGTGATCGGCATCATGCGCGATAATAATGAGCTGCTGCGACTCACAGATATAATAACTTAATTCATCAAAGGTCGCTTCCACCTCGGGCAGAATTGACTGCCAGTCCATGCTTTGGTGTGGCCAGCATAATAATACGGCATCCTGTGGTGTCCATTCGGCAGGCAGTACGGTTTTTGTTTGATTATTCATGCAGTTATTATAATCATATGAGGGGGGATTCTGTAGTTTAAATAATCGCATGTTACGGGAACTCTATGTATAATCTGCATTCTTATGTACGGCTTGCTGATTTTACTGGCTTGATAAAATATCAGTCTGAACATTATATGGCTGCCAGCAGTTAGTGTGTAACTTAAATCATCACAGAGAAGGCTTTTATAGCAGCATGTTTAGACCCAAGGAATTATTCATAGGATTACGCTATACCCGAGCTAAACGCCGTAATCATTTTGTTTCATTTATTTCTCTTACATCAATTTTAGGTGTCACCGTTGGCGTGGCTGCACTGATCATCGTGCTATCTGTTATGAATGGTTTCGAACAGGAAATGCGCAACAGAATTCTTGGCATGACTGCCCATGCTACGGTCTCTGATATCACCGGTACATTATCAGACTGGGAATCACTCTCTGAAAAATTAAGAGGCCATGATCGCATCGTTGGCATGGCGCCTTATGTCTCGAATGAAGCCATGCTCAATAATGGCCGTCGGGTCAGCGGCGCGGTTGTCAGGGGTGTGTTGCCATCCGAAGAAAATAAGGTCTCAAAAGTCGGCACTTCTATGGTGTCTGGCACTATTAATGAACTCAAGCCGGGGCGCTATGGGATTATTCTGGGCAGCGCGCTGGCTAATGTTCTGGGTACCTATGAAGGCGATAAAGTCACTCTGATTACACCGCAGGCCAATTTTACGCCGATCGGTGCGGTACCAAGATTAAGACGTTTTACAGTGGTTGGTATATTTGAAGTCGGTATGCAGGAGTTTGACCGTAATACCGCGATTATTCATATGCAGGATGCCCAAAAAGTATTCAGTTTTAAAGACAGTATTTCAGGTTTGCGTTTGAAACTGGATGATCTGTTTGAAGCGCCGACTATTTCCGCTCAGCTCACGCAACAGCTGGGTGATGATTATTGGGTCTCGGACTGGACCAAACGTCATGTGAATTTTTTCCGCGCTTTAAAGATGGAAAAAACAGTGATGTTTATCATATTGTTTATGATTGTGGCGGTGGCGGCCTTTAACATCGTTTCATCACTGGTTATGACGGTGACCGACAAGCAGTCGGATATCGCAATTTTAAGAACCATTGGGATGACACCGAAAAGCATTATGGCTGTGTTTATGATACAGGGAACCATTATTGGCTTTCTTGGGGTTGTGTTAGGCTTGTTAATCGGCGTGCCGGTGGCGTTAAATATTGAAACACTCATACCGTCCATTGAGGCATATTTCCAGACAGATTTCCTGCCTTGTGATGTCTATTATATCTGCGACTTGCCGTCGGACCTTCATACCGGCGATACCATCGGTATTTCATTAATTGCGATGGCTTTATCGTTTTTAGCCACTATCTATCCGGCATGGCGCGCATCCAGGGTGCAGCCAATTGACGCATTGAGGTTTGAGTAAGGCATGAGCTTGAATCATTTTACCAGCCAGATTATTTTGCCGCCGGCCAAAGCCGGTGAACACATCGTACTTGAAGCGGATAATGTCAGCAAAAGTTATCAGGAAGGCAGCGGTGCTGTCTTGCATATCCTTAAAGGCGTAAACCTTACCATCCGCAGTTCGGAAACCATTGCCATTGTTGGTGCCTCGGGGTGTGGCAAAAGTACTCTGTTGCATATTCTGGGCGGGCTTGATCAGCCTACTGAAGGCCATGTCTTGATCGATAATCAGGATTTTGCGACCATGTCTGAAACGGTGCGTTGTCGTGTTCGTAACAAGTATCTTGGCTTTATCTATCAGTTTCATCACCTGTTGCCCGAGTTTACGGCATTAGAAAATGTCGCCATGCCGATGTTTATTCGCGGTTCCAGTATCAAGAAGGCGGTTCAAAGAGCCAGGCTTTTACTTGAAAAAGTGGGCATGGTCGGTCGGCTGGACCATAAGCCACCGGAACTGTCCGGTGGTGAAAGACAACGTACTGCGATTGCACGGGCTTTATGTGCAGAGCCTAAGTGCATACTGGCAGATGAGCCCACTGGAAACCTCGATCCTGCGACGGCAGAGCAGGTAGTGGATGTGATTTTCAAGCTCAATCGTGACTACCATACAAGTCTGGTTGTTGTGACTCATGATATGGATCTGGCAAATAAAATGGACTCAATCTATACCATTGAAGATGGTCACTTAACGAAAATCAAATAGATATTAATGATGCGGTTTAAGAATGGCCACTGCAGACGACGTCACTGATGAATCTTAATCCGCGTGCGCAACAACTGCTAAAAACACTGATCGATATTTATATTAGTGATGGCCAGCCGGTGGCTTCAAAAACACTGGCGCAAACCTCGGGCCTCGATGTCAGTTCCGCGACGATTCGTAATGTCATGTGTCAGTTAGATAAACAGGGACTGATTCATGCCCCCTATACCTCAGCAGGGCGCATCCCAACAGAAAAAGGCTACCGTTTCTTTATCGATAGCCTGATGGAGGTGCAGCCACTGACGGCGGACTTTTTGGGCGCTGTAAATTCAGAGCTAAATGCCGACCAGTCTGCCGGTCGTTTAGTCAATAACGCCTCCAGTTTGCTTTCTGATTTTACCCAAATGGCCGGTATCGTCACCTTGCCTAAACGCAGCCAGCTAACCTTGAGACAGATAGAGTTTCTGCCATTACCCGGTAACCGCATCCTCGCTATTCTGGTGATCAACGAGAAAGAAGTTGAAAACCGGGTGATTCAGACAGACCGTGAATATAGCCAGAGTGAATTGCAAACGGTGTCCAATATTATCAACAGCCAGTATGCCGGTAAGGATGTATTCAGCATACGTACTTCATTGGTAGAGACATTGCATAAGGCGAGCAATAATCTGGATCAGCAGATGAAGCTGGCTGCTGATATCGCTGGCAAGGCTTTGCAGGAAAATAACAACAGTTCAGACTATGTTATGCAGGGCAAGACCAAGTTGCTGAATTTTGCTGATCTGGAAGAAACCGGCAAGCTGCAGCAGATGTTTCAGCTTTTCAATAATACCCGCGATATGCTTAATATATTAGATCGGTGCATTAATGCCGATGGTGTCAAGGTCTATGTCGGCAACGAATCGGGCATTGATGGCCTGGGTAACTGCAGCCTGATCACGGCACCTTATCATGCTAACGGTGAAGTCTTAGGTGTACTCGGTGTCGTCGGTCCTACCCGTATGAATTATAAGAACGTCATCCCCGTTGTTGAAATAACCGCAAAATTTCTAGGGCAGGCCTTGAAAACAGAGTATTGACCCCCACCATGGGTGTAGAGCTTATTCTGACTGGCTTATAGCGGTCTTTTACAATATTTTAGCCGCTGTAAAATCGCCAGATTTTTTCAGGATGCCTTTAACATTAAATATATTTTTGTGCCGGAGTTGATTAAATGTCTAACGACGAGAAAGTAGAACAAACAAACGTTGATATTACAGATGAAGCGGGCGAGGTCAGTCATCATGTTGAAGGTCTGGCTGAAGATCATGTACCTGACCTGCAAGTTAAGCTGGAAGAAGCCTTAGCTAAATCGGATGATTATTATGATCAGTTGCTGCGCAATAAAGCCGAGCTGGATAATGTTCGCAAACGCTCACAGCGCGAACTTGAAAATGCCCATAAATATGCCATTGAAAAATTCATTAATGAATTGATTCCTGTTATTGATAGCATGGAGCTGGGTCAGCAGGCTGCTGAAACCGCAAGTGATGTTGAAACGCTGAAAGAAGGCATGAACATGACCACTAACATGTTCTATCAGCTGCTTGAAAAGTTTGATATCGAAAGCATAAATCCACAGGGTGATAACTTTGATCCTGAGTTCCATCAGGCGATGTCGATTCAGGAATCGGCCGATGTAGCACCAAACTCAGTGATGGCAGTGATGCAGAAGGGTTACGTGCTGGCGGGTCGTTTACTCAGGCCGGCCATGGTTGTGGTCTCTAAGGCACCCAGCGAAGAGTAGCAGCAAAACACAGAAAATAGTGCTGAATAAACAATAACCGCCCTTGAAATAGGCAATTAAAGCCCTATCTTATTCAGCAGATAAAGAATTTAGCTTTTTGGAGAGCATTTAAAATGTCAAAAATTATTGGTATTGATCTAGGTACAACAAACTCATGCGTCGCTGTCATGGACGGTGATAAGCCCAAGGTTATTGAAAACAGTGAAGGCGATCGCACAACACCTTCAATCGTTGCCTTCGGTGATGGTGATGAGGTACTGGTAGGTCAGTCTGCTAAACGTCAGGCCGTCACTAATCCGACAAATACAATATTTGCGGTTAAGCGTTTAATCGGCCGTCGTTTTGATGAAGAAGTGGTTCAGCGTGATATCAAGCTGGTGCCTTATAAAATCATCAAAGCCGATAACGGTGATGCCTGGGTAGAAGCCCGTGGCAACAAGATGGCTGCTCCTGAAGTCTCTGCACGTATTTTGCAGAAAATGAAAAAAACAGCCGAAGATTATCTGGGTGAAGAAGTAACAGAAGCGGTTATTACCGTGCCTGCGTATTTCAACGACTCACAGCGCCAGGCAACCAAAGATGCCGGTAAGATCGCCGGGCTTGAAGTCAAACGTATCATCAATGAGCCTACTGCGGCCGCTTTAGCCTACGGAATGGATAAAGCTAAAGGCGACAGTACCGTGGCGGTCTATGACCTGGGTGGCGGTACTTTCGATATCTCTATCATCGAAATTGCGGATATCGATGGTGAGCACCAGTTCGAAGTATTATCTACCAATGGTGATACCTTCCTGGGCGGTGAAGATTTCGATATGCGTCTGATCGATTACCTGGCTGACGAATTTAAGAAAGAAAACAGTGTTGATTTGCACAATGACCCAATGGCCCTGCAGCGTCTTAAAGAAGCGGCTGAAAAAGCCAAGATTGAATTGTCATCGGCATCACAAACCGATATTAACTTGCCGTACATCACTGCCGATGCCACCGGTCCTAAACATTTAACCTTAAAACTGACTCGCGCTAAATTAGAGTCGCTGGTTGATGATCTGGTTGTTGGTACTATCGGTCCGTGTAAGCAGGCACTGAAAGACGCCGGACTCAGTATTGGTGATATTGATGACGTTATCCTGGTTGGTGGACAGACGCGTATGCCTAAAGTCCAGGCAGCGGTTCAGGAATTCTTTGGCAAAGAGCCACGTAAAGATGTAAATCCTGATGAAGCGGTAGCTGTTGGTGCTTCCATTCAAGGTGGTGTGTTAGGCGGTGACGTAAAAGATGTTCTGCTGTTAGACGTGACACCATTGTCATTAGGTATCGAAACGCTGGGTGGCATCATGACCAAGCTGATCGAAAAGAACACAACCATCCCAACCAAGGCTAGCCAGACTTTCTCGACGGCTGAAGATAACCAGGGTGCGGTTACCGTACATGCAGTACAGGGTGAGCGTGAAATGGCAGCTCATAATAAATCACTGGGTCGTTTTGATCTGGCTGATATCCCACCTGCACCACGTGGCACGCCTCAAATCGAAGTGAGCTTTGATATTGATGCTAACGGTATCTTGAACGTTTCGGCTAAAGATAAAGCAACGGGCAAAGAGCAGTCTATCGTGATCAAGGCCTCTTCAGGTTTATCGGATGAAGAAGTTGAACGCATGATCAAAGATGCAGAGGCGCATGCAGAGGAAGATCGTAAAGTTAAAGAACTGGTCGAAGCACGTAACTCAGCTGAGAACATGATCAATGCGACTGAAAAGTCGATTAAAGATCTGGGTGACCAGGTTGATGCAGACGAGAAAGCTAAAGTAGAAGCGGCGATTGCAGACCTTCAGGAAGCACTCAAAGGCGAAGATAAAGAGGCCATCGAAGCTAAAACGACCGCACTAACAGAAGCTGCAGGCGCGATTGCACAGAAAGCTTATGCACAAAATGCAGAACAGTCTGAAGGTGCTGAAGCTGAGTCAACGGCAGAAACCGCATCACAGGATGACGAAGTGGTTGATGCTGAGTTCGAAGAAGTTAAAGAAGACGATAAAAAATAAGATACCGTCGATGTATTGCAGCTCAATAGCTTCAGGCTATTGAGCCTGGCAAAAGGATGAATCCAGGGTATGTTGTCATGCTCTGGATTTGTTTGTATCAGCGATAGATTATTGATAAAACATTAGAACGAGTAACACGACAAATGTCCAAGCGTGATTTTTACGAAATACTAGGTGTCGCTAAAGATGTTAATGAACGCGACTTAAAAAAAGCGTTCAAGCGTCTGGCAATGAAACATCACCCCGACCGCAACCAGGATAACCCGGGTGCGGAAGAAAAGTTTAAAGAAGCAAAAGAAGCTTATGATGTTTTATCCGATTCGCAAAAGCGGGCTGCTTATGACCAGTTTGGACATGCCGGTGTTGATTCCAGCATGGGTGGCGGTGGTGGTTACGGCGGCGGCGCAGGCGGTGCCAACTTCAGCGATGTGTTCGGTGATGTGTTTGGCGATATCTTCGGTGGCGGTGGTGGCGGTGGCCGTCAGCGACAACGTGCGTATCGTGGTTCGGATTTGCGTTATAACCTTGATTTGTCGCTTGAAGATGCGGTGGCCGGTAGCTCGGTAAAAATTAAAGTACCGACACTGGTGAGTTGTAAAACCTGTGCCGGTAGCGGTTCTAAAAAAGGCTCGGATGCATCAACCTGCAGCACTTGTGGTGGTGTTGGTCAGGTGCGTATGCAGCAGGGTTTCTTTTCTGTTCAGCAGACCTGCCCGCATTGTCATGGCCAGGGTAAAGTCATTACCGATCCCTGTGGTTCCTGCCATGGTCAGGGTCGTGTTGAAGAAACTAAAACCTTATCTGTTAAAGTGCCAGCCGGGGTTGATAACGGCGACCGTATTCGTCTGGGTGGTGAAGGTGAAGCCGGTGAGAACGGCGGTCCTTCTGGCGATTTATTTGTTCAGGTACGTGTCAAACCACATAGCATATTTCAACGTGAAGAAAATAACCTGCACTGTACCGTTCCCATTAGCATGACGATGGCGGCCTTAGGTGGTGAAATAGAAGTACCGACCTTATCTGGCCGACTGAAGCTTAAAATCCCCGCTGAAACCCAGTCGGGTAAGCTCTTCAGGCTTCGAAACCAGGGCGTTGTTCCGGTTCGCGGTGGCCCGAAAGGGGATTTGCTGTGCCGCGTCAATGTTGAAACACCGGTTAACCTGACCAAAGAACAGCAGGAGTTGTTAAGACGTTTTGATGAGACCTTAAACAAAGGCTCCAGACAGCATAACCCGCAATCACGTGGCTGGATGGACGGTGTTAAAAAATTCTTTGATGAAATGACACAAAAGTAAACCTGCTGTAACGGCTGTTTGCAATAAATAGAATGAGATCAAAATGATTAAAGTCGCAGTAACGGGTGCCGGTGGGCGTATGGGCCGCACTCATATTGAAGCAATTACTGAAAATGAACAAACGGTATTGACTGCTGCAATCGAACGCCGGGGTAGTACTTTCGTTGGTATCGATGCAGGTGGTCTGGCCGGTGTTGGTGATAATGGCGTTATCGTTGTTGATGATGTCGCGGCTGTTGTTGCAGATTTTGACGTTTTGATTGATTTTACAACCATTGAGTCCACCTTACATAATATTGAAGTTTGTCGAAAAGCGGGCAAACAGATCATTATTGGTACAACCGGCTTTAGTGATGAAGAAAAAACACTGATTGAACAGGCCAGCAAAGAGATTGCAATTGTGTTTGCACCCAATATGAGTGTGGGTGTCAATTTATGCCTGAAACTGCTTGATATGGCAGCACGTGTGCTGGCTCATGATGATGTCGACATCGAAATCATCGAGGCCCATCATCGCCATAAAGTTGATGCACCTTCAGGAACAGCCTTGCGTATGGGTGAAGTGGTTGCTGACGCACTGGGGCGTGAACTAAAAGACTGCGCTGTCTATGGTCGTGAAGGTCAGACCGGTGAACGGGACCGAAACACCATTGGTTTTGAAACCATCCGCGCCGGCGATATAGTCGGTGATCATACCGTCATGTTTGCCGGTATCGGTGAACGTGTCGAAATTACCCACAAAGCATCCAGTCGCATGACTTTTTCCAAAGGCGCTGTGCGCGCGGCCATCTGGTTAAGCACTCAAAAAACCGGGCTTTATGATATGCCTGATGTGTTAGGTTTGAATTAAGCAGCTAGGCTTTTATAAGACCGGTCTGGTGCGAATTCAGTCCTCGGAATTTACTCACCGTTAGTTTGTTCGGCTCATCAAGAGACTATTTGCATCTAATTGTTGATAAAACTCGTGAACGTCAGTATTACTGAGCTAAACGGTGGCTAAGCTTGCGTTAATTCATAGGCTTTTTAAGCCTCATTCGTTATAATGCCGCCTCTTTTGATAAAGCAATTAGATTTTGGGCGGTTTTTTTAATGAAATTTGCGTTTGTATTTCCAGGTCAGGGCTCACAGTCAGTCGGTATGTTGGCTGATTTCTATT
>Ga0224506_10000437_pt1 | contig 35819 bp, 33 predicted proteins | sample SF_Jan12_sed_USG_2_FD_169108 | JGI IMG/M metagenome (GOLD analysis project Ga0224506, IMG submission 169108) | Sediment microbial communities from San Francisco Bay, California, United States - SF_Jan12_sed_USGS_8_1 | ecosystem: Environmental > Aquatic > Marine > Sediment | place: USA... | reverse complement strand
TGAAATGGATAAGAACCCTTATCTGTGGGTCGAACTGGAAGAAGTAATTCCGTTATTATCTCAATGGCGTTATCACAGAAAACTGAAACATGGGTATGCCCGGGGTGGTGAAGCAATTACCTACGTCAAACAAATCCGCGAGTATCGGGATATTTTATCTACGATCTACAAGAAATAATGCTAACACAATAAAATGTTACAAATTGAAAACAGACTTTTCCTATCAAATACCCAAATCCATCATCACCAATAGCTCACAAGCAGTTCTTAACAACAATAACAATACGCCGTTAAATTACTGTTACCTTCTTAAATAAAGATATTCAGTCATCATTCGCTAATTATTATACCTGGAAATCTTTTATTGCCGCTAGTTTAGTAAGTATATAGTAAAATCATGAAGTTAAGCATCAACAGAAAATTAACCATTGGCATTTCTGTTCTGACCATACTTATCCTCATCGCGAGTGGGGCCGGATTTGTAGGTGCATGGCGTTTGAATAATGCACTTCAGTTTGTGACCAATGAGGCCTGGCAAGCGGCTGATGGTTCGATGGAAGCAACTATTGGTATTCAACGGCAGGCATTGGAAGTAATGGAGATCGTTCTATCCAATAACAAGATTGAATCAGACGAGTTCAGAAAAGAACTGGCTGAGGCAAAGGAATTTACCGAAGAGGCATTAAAATCAATGCACAACTCCGGACTGATTCCGGAGGAATATCTAACTAAGCTCGAACAATTACTTAAATCCTATCATCAGAATGAAACAAATATTCTTGCGGCAAAAAGAGAATTAAAGGCAGGCAATATCAGCCAGGAAGAATTCAATGAAAAATATGAATCCTTTGAAAAGATTATTCTTGAGTTGGAAGATGTGCTAGACAAAGTTGAAGAGCTTGGTGATGGAACCGTAGAAGGTGAGACTAAAAACATTCAGGCCACAATAAATCTTGTTTATGGGACTTTAACTACCGTTACGGTGCTGGCCTTGATTGTTGCCATTCTGATCGGTTTTGGAAGCCTCTTCATGGTAAGCAAACCTATTGCCAATGCGGCAGAGCAGCTTCGCCGTATTGCGCAGGAAGAAGGTGATCTCACTGTTTCCTTGCCCGTCAAAGGGCATGATGAAATTGCTGATCTGTCTCACCACTTTAATACTTTTATCGAAAAAATACGAAACACAATTGGAAAGGTCCATTCCACCACTGATGCTGTGAATCAATCTGCAAGTAAGATGAATACCATGGCCAGTGATGCCAACCAGACGGTATTTAATCAACAACATAACACTGAGCAGGTTGCAACATCTGTTACGCAAATGAGTGCTACCATCGAAGAAGTGGCCAGGAATGCCCTGCAGGCCGCCGAGTCTGCCCAACAGGCCAATAATGATGTCAACTCTGGGATGCAAGTGGTCAGCAATACTCGTGGTATGATCGACCGTCTTTCATCTGAAGTGGATCAGACGGCCACCATCATTGCTGAATTACAGACCGAAGCCGTCAATATTGGAACTGTCATTGATGTCATTAATGATATTGCCGAACAGACCAACCTGCTGGCGCTTAATGCGGCAATTGAGGCGGCTCGTGCTGGTGAACAGGGCAGGGGCTTTGCAGTTGTAGCAGATGAAGTACGTACACTGGCCACCCGAACACAATCCAGCACCGATGAAATACGGGTTATGATTGAACGTCTTCAGGCGGGAACTGAACGATCCGTCGAAGCCATGAATACCAGCCAGGAATTATCAAAAGAAAGTGTCGCCCAGGCAGAGGCTGCCGAGAACACCTTACGCGCAATAACCACTCTTATCTCTACCATTAATGACATGAACACCCAGATATCCACTGCCACTGAAGAACAAACAGCTGTAGCAACGGAAATCAATCGTAACGTGGAGAACATCAATCGCGCCGCCGAAGAAGTCACCAACACCATCAAAGAAACCACTTCTTCCAGCCAGGAGCTTACACAGTTGGCTCAGGAGCTGAGTAAGCAGTTAAGTTATTTCAAGGTGTAAACATAAAACCCGGCTGAATAACCGGGTTTTATATTGAAAAAGCTATATTCTCTGACTTAGAGATTATGCATTTAAACCATCTCGCACTCTCTCTAGCTTGGCCTTCACTTCACCGGCCAGGTCATGGATACCAGGTTGTTGAACCAGATCCAGCACAGCAGCAGGATCCATAAAGGCAACTGTTATCGTTCCATCTTCTTCTTCACGCACTACCACATTACAGGGCAGTAACAAGCCGATATCAGGTTCAGCTGTCAGGGCCTGATTGGCCAGTACCGGGTTACAGGCACCAAGAATTTTATAAGGGCGCTTGTCCAGGTCCAGTTTCTTTTTCATGACCGCTTTAACATCGATCTCTGTTAGCACACCAAAACCTTCTTTGGATAATTCTTCAGTAACACGGGTAACGGCATCGTCATAGCTGCCTTTGAAAGTGGTTGTAAAACCGTACATGGAAAACCTCCAGAATCGTCATCATCTAAATCTCAGAAGGGGTTAATTATAGGCGGATTGGTCAGTAAATACCTCAGGCTATGCATTTTTTTATACTTCACATACTTATATGTATGACATCCAAACCAGGTTCTGGCATATTGAGCCTAATCCTAATTTCTGTTATTTTTCTACGGAATTGAGTAATATTTAATCATTTGGGGGGAACTGTCCCATCTATACCGGGTCTCAGGACGCATGGACAAATTACGGCACAAAATAAAATCGAATAGCACCATCAGTCTCCTGCTGATTGTTGCTGTGCTGTTAAGCGGGTTCCAGACTATCCATTATCACATCCATCACCATGCAGATCTCAACACAGGTGTGCACCAGCATGATATTGATCTGCATACCAGCCCTGACTCATCCCATCACGATGAAAACACCCAGATATTTGAGGCTAGCCCACAGGGCATGAGCAAAAAATTCAGCCAGGTAAATATCGAGCTTGGGCTGTTATTTAGCATTCTGCTTATTTTACCTGTTATTCAATACCGTTTATTTTTCCGAGCCAGTAAGACCATCCATGGCAACTGGCAACATTATTTTTACCTGAGCCGCCAGCTTCGCGCCCCACCCCTATCTCACCACACTATTTGATCAACCAGTTCTAATACGAACACGTTTCGTTTTGACGGTAGTTCAAACAAAACACACTTAAAATATTTATTTTGTTTTTAATCGATGAATTATTCCATCGATTTGTGGGAGAAATCCATGTTAGCTCAATTAAAAAATACCGACCAAAAGACGATCGCCACCATTGCTGTAATAACTGCATTGTTACTTGGCTGGATACTGGCCTCATCGCCCAATAAGCAGACCACTAACCATGAAAATAATGAATATGAAACCGTGGTAAAAGGTCCCCTTGGAGGTCGTTTATTAAGTCAGGAAGATTTTAGTCTGGAAATTACGATCTATGAGACTGGCCTACCACCAGAGTTTCGGATCTATGCCTATGATAATAATAAACTGATTTCACCAGGCTCTCTTAAGCTGAACATTCAACTCAAACGACTCGGTGATAAAACCGATCACATCCAGTTTTCTCCACAGAATGATTTCCTGCGCGGTGATACAACTATCTATGAACCACACTCCTTCCAGGTAGTAGTGAATGCAAACTACAAAGGCCGGCCGTACCAGTGGAAGTACGATAACTACGAAGGTCGCACCGAGATACCACTACAGATCGCGACTGAGATGCGATTGAAGACGGCTCCTGTTGGCCCCATTCAACTAACACAGACTCGTACCCTGACCGGTCGAATCCAGGCCAACCCAAACAGGCTATCCCGCGTCAGCCCACGTTTTACCGGTGTGGTAAAAAACGTCCACCGAGAACTGGGTGAACAGGTTAAAAAAGGCGATATCCTCGCCACCATCGAAAGTAACACCAGTCTGCATGGTTACAAACTCAAGGCACCAATCAGTGGTGTCATTATCAAGCGGGATATCCAGATTGGTGAAGCCTCCGGTAATGAACCTCTGTTTGTTATTGCCGACCTGTCCGATGTCTGGGTAGAACTGGATGTATTCGCCAGTTATCTCGATGAAATCAAAACCGGCCAGTCTGTTGTAGTGGAAACCCTGGAAGGCAAAGCGCTGCAATCCGGCAAAATCGACTGGGTCTCACCTTTGACCTCTCATGCCAGTCAGTCAGTACGGGTTCGTGCAACCCTGAATAATAAATCTGGAAAACTACGTCCCGGACAATATGTGCGTGGTCGTGTCACGGTAATCGAAGAAACCATACCACTGGCTGTTCGCCAGTCTGCCATTCAAAGCTTTCGGGATTTTCAGGTGGTATATGCAAAAGTGAATGATACCTATGAAGTCCGCATGCTGGAGCTGGGACGCAGTAACAGTGATTGGGTAGAAGTGTTGTCCGGTATTGAACCCGGTACAGAGTATGTCACCGAAAACAGTTATCTGCTCAAGGCCGATATCGAAAAATCCGGCGCCAGCCACGATCACTAGGGAACCAGTATGCTCAATCGAATCATCAGTTTTTCTCTGGCGCACCGCTGGCTGGTACTCATTATTGCCACTGGCCTGGCCTTGCTCGGTATTTATAACTTTAACCGCTTACCCATTGATGCCGTCCCTGATATCACCAATGTGCAGGTGCAGATCAACACCGAGGCCAATGGTTATTCACCACTGGAATCAGAACAGCGTATTACTTACCCGATAGAAACAGCCATGTCCGGCTTACCCTATCTTGACTATACCCGTTCTGTTTCACGTTATGGCCTGTCTCAGGTTACGGTAGTTTTCAAGGATGGGACTGATATTTATCTTGCACGCCAGTTGGTCAATGAGCGACTCAGCGAAGTGAAACAGCAATTACCCTCCGGTATTGAACCAGCCATGGGACCTATTGCTACCGGGCTGGGTGAAATTTTTATGTACAGTGTTAATAGTACCGATGCGGTTAAGCATGACCCCATGCACCTGCGTACTGTACAGGACTGGATCATTCGGCCCCAGTTACGCCAGACACCGGGGGTAGTCGAAGTCAATACCATCGGTGGATATACCAAACAGTTTCATGTACTACCATCACCGGATAAGTTGCTGGCCTTTGACCTAAGCCTGCAGGATATTATGTCGGCCCTGGCACGAAACAATCTCAATACCGGTGCAGGTTATATTGAACGCTTTGGTGCCCAGTATCTGATTCGGTCACCGGGCCAGTTGGCTACGCTAGACGACATTCGTAACATCACCATTGGTAAACGCCAGGGAGTACCTGTACGTATCAAGGATGTGGCCAGTGTACAACTGGGCACCGAACTAAGAAGTGGCGCAGCGACACAGAATGGTCGAGAAGTCGTGCTTGGCACCGTGTTTATGTTAATCGGTGAAAACAGTCGCCAGGTCTCTCAGGCCACTGCCAAAAAACTTGAGAGCATTAAAGCTTCTTTACCCGAGGGAGTGGAAATCACCCCGCTCTATAATCGCACCACACTTGTTGATAAAACCATCGCCACTGTTCGTACCAACCTTCTTGAAGGGGCCTTATTAGTCATTGCTGTGTTGTTCGCACTTTTGGGTAACTGGCGTGCTGCCCTGATTACTGCGGCAGTGATCCCTCTGGCCATGTTGATGACCATTACCGGTATGGTGAGTTCTCGAACTTCCGGTAACCTGATGAGCCTGGGTGCCCTGGACTTTGGATTGATTGTTGATGGGGCGGTGATTATTGTCGAAAACTGTCTACGACATCTTGGCCAGTACCAACGCATGCATAAGGGTCTACCCGATTTGCAACAACGCCTTCGCCTTGTCAAAGAGGCGACCATCGAAGTGGTTCGCCCCAGCGTATTTGGTGTGACAATTATCCTGATTGTCTATATTCCCATTTTTGCCCTGAGTGGTGTGGAAGGCAAGATGTTTCATCCCATGGCCTTTACCGTCATCACTGCACTGCTGGCTGCCCTGGTGTTATCACTCACAGTAGTGCCCGCCAGTATCGCCTTATTTGTGCGCGGTCATGTAGATGAAAAAGAAAACCGTTTAATGGGTAGCTTACGGCAGGCCTATACAAGATCACTGCAATTCGTGATGCAACACCCATGGCCTGTTATCTCAACTGCAGTCGCCCTGGTACTTCTTGCCAGCGTACAGGCTACCCGCCTGGGTACTGAGTTTGTACCAAATCTGGATGAAGGTGATATCGCCCTGCATGCCCTGCGGATCCCCGGTACCAGCCTGAGTCAGGCTGTGGAAATGCAAACTATCCTCGAAGCACGCATGAGTGAGTTCCCAGAAGTCTCGCATGTGTTTGCCAAGTTGGGGACCGCAGAAGTGGCCACCGATCCCATGCCACCCAATGTGGCGGATACCTTTGTCATCTTAAAACACCGTGATGAATGGCCAGACCCACGTAAACCCAGAGCACAGTTGATTGCTGAAATGGAGGCCGTTGCCAACCAGATTCCCGGCAACAAATATGAATTCACTCAACCCATTCAGATGCGCTTTAATGAACTGATTGCGGGTGTTCGTTCTGATCTTGCCGTCAAAGTCTATGGTGATGATCTGGATAAACTGGTCGAACTCGCTGAAGAGATTGAACACAAGCTTTTAAAAATACCTGGTGCAGTTGATGTCCGTACTGAACAGGCCACCGGTCTATCTATGCTCACTATCAAACCCAAACGCCACAAACTGGCCCATTATGGTATTGATGTGGCAACACTTCAGGAAAACCTGCGGATTGCCGTCGGTGGAGAAGAGGTTGGACAGATCTTTGAAGGCGATCAGCGATTTGATCTGGTAGTTCGCCTGCCTGAAAAGGTACGCACGGATATCGATACCTTAAAACGTTTACCGATCCGCTTGCCAGCCAATGATACCCATGAAGTAAGAGGAGATGCCGATTCCCTGGGTGTGGATCGTGAACCTGCCGAGGCCATACCTCTATCCGAGGTGGCCGAACTTGAATACATCAATGGTCCAAACCAGATCAGTCGTGAAAACGGTAAACGGCGGGTATTTGTCACTGCTAATGTCCGTGGTCGTGACCTGGGAGGGTTTGTCGAAGAAGTGCAAAAGACTATTGCCGCAGAGGTCGAGATTCCGGCAGGCTACTGGCTGGATTACGGAGGCACCTTTGAACAACTTATTTCGGCCAGTCAACGTCTATCACTGGTCGTGCCTCTGACCTTGTTGATCATCCTTGGCCTGCTGTTCATGGCCTTTAATTCAGGCCGCGATGCCGCTCTGGTCTTTACCGGCGTCCCCCTGGCCCTGACCGGTGGTGTCGCCGCCCTGGCCTTACGTGATCTGCCCCTGTCCATCTCGGCCGCAGTCGGATTTATTGCCCTTTCTGGTGTTGCGGTTTTAAATGGTGTGGTAATGTTGACCTTTATTCGGGAACTTCGCAGACGAGGCATGGAGCTGGAACAAGCCATATTCGAGGGTGCCCTCACCCGCCTGAGACCCGTGTTGATGACAGCACTGGTGGCCAGCCTTGGCTTTATCCCTATGGCCCTCAATGTCGGTACCGGTGCAGAGGTGCAACGTCCACTGGCCACCGTCGTTATAGGCGGCATTATCTCATCCACGATTTTAACCCTGCTGGTATTACCGGTGTTGTATCGATTGGTATACCAGCATTCAAACTCTTTTCAATCTGATACAGCAAGACAGGAGGAAAAACCATGAGGCTTATTAGCTCAACATTATTTGCATTCGTCTGGTTACTAGTGACTGGGTGTGCATCAATTACCAGTAAGGACGCCGTCACCAATAAAGATGTCACGATCAAAAACGTAGCATCGGATGCGGCCACTATCAATCTGGTAAATGTAACAAGCTCAACAGCGGGTACAACAATCCGAGGCCAGTTACGCCGCAAGTACACGGCTACTGGACCGATACCAGGCTACCTGAATGTCAAAATCGTACGTCCCGATGGCAGTGTCCAATACAGTGGCAAACTGGATTATCGTCGTCTTAACCGTAATTCCAAGTATTCCAAATTTGCACTTTCATTGGATGATGCCATCAGTAAAGGCAGTACGGTTCAGATTACACACCAGGAAACCGCTAATATCATTAGTGGTGACATACGAAGCCAGTAATATAAGTTATTTATATCTCTATTCTGGGCCGGGCAACCATACCCGGCCCTTTTTTATTCCTGAATCGCCCTTGTCAGCACCAGAAATCAGGTGTTATATATAGATATTGAACGAATACCGCCAGGAACCATGTTGTCCATTTTTAAAACACAGTCACTACAATACAGACTAACAAGTATCTTGCTTGTAGTAGGCCTGCTGTTTACCACCTGGCATGTGACACAACATGAAATCGCCTTTGCTGGTGATAATGAGGCCCATGAAGAATGCCAGGTTTGTCGCCTGACTCATACACCGGCCACTGATGTTGATTCCAGTGTTTCTCTTTTACCGCTTTTCATTCTGATAGCACTCTCAATATCCACAGCTATCCGATTCATTTCTCCTTACAAGCATCAAACGCAACGTGCACGCGCGCCCCCCTTATATTGATTTCAAGCCATAACACCTGACATCTTTTGACCCGGCTTGGGTTAGAAGCTTAATTGCAATTGTAATCTTATGAGGAATGACAATGTCTCAACGTCAACAACCGCTATTAGCTGCTGTTTTGTTAAACGGTATTTTGCTGATGATATCAAGCTCACTCCATGCTGCTGACAAGCAGACACCTATCGAGCAGAAACTGCGCGACTATGAACGTCGTATTTCACAACTGGAAAAACGTCAACAAACAACAACCAACACCAATAGCAGTTCACTGCAAATTGGTTTATCAGGCCTGTTCTCTGCTGGGGCCTCAAATGCCGATAATAAGGAACTGGCCAAGCTGCAAGGTGGTGGCCACGACCCAAACAAAAACGGTTTTACTGTACAGAACGTAGAACTCTCACTGAGTGGTACGGTAGACCCCATGTTTGATGCACAAGCCAATATCATTATGCTGATCGATGCTGAAGGGGAAACCGTGGTAGAACTGGAAGAAGCCTTTTTTCTGACCCGTGCGATGCCCGGTGGGCTACAGCTTAAAGGTGGACAGTATTACACTGAATTTGGCCGTCGCAATGTACAGCACCCACACACATGGAGCTTTGCTGATCAGCCTGTAATCCTGTCACGACTGTTTGGTGGAGATGGCCTGCGCAGTCAGGGCGTACGCCTCGCCTGGCTCATGCCAACAAATTGGTATTCTGAATTTTACCTCGGAATGCAAAATGCCAAAGGAGAAACTGTCAGCAGCTTTTTGTCAGCCGAAGGTGAAGAAGTGGGTGGCCACACCCTGATAGCACGTGAGGCCAGGGGGTCTGGAGATTTATTGTATTCGGCACGCTGGTTAAATGGCTTTGATCTATCGGACAATCTCAGTATGAACCTGGGCCTTTCAGGTTTAAGGGGGCCAAACGCATCGGGGTATACCACTGAGACTCAAATTTACGGTGCCGATCTCTATTTAAAATGGCAGGGAACGGGGGCCAGGGGCTTTCCTTTTGTCGCCTGGCACACAGAATATTTACAACGTGAATATGAGGCAGCAGACCCCTGGCAAGCCAACCATGAAACCCTACGTGATAAAGGTATGTTCAGTCAAATCACCTGGGGCTTTACACCCGGTTGGGTGCTTGGCCTGCGTTATGAAACAGCCTCAGCAAGTGGTGACACTAGCACCGATCCCCTGCGTGATAACCGTAGTCGTATCTCACCCAATATTACCTGGTATCCTAGTGAATACAGCAAAATTCGACTTCAGTATAACCGTGATAAGGCTGAGCACTTCAAAGAAGATACCGCCCAATCACTTTGGTTACAGGTTGAATTCAGTCTCGGTAGCCATATGGCACACACCTTTTAGGGCTCAGGCATGAAAATAATTCATATTATTCTCGTTAGTCTATTGCTGGGCATGGCATTCAATAGCACAAGCCATGCCCAGCTAAAGGTCGAAACTACGACACAGGATCTGGCAGCCATTGCAAAGGCCATTGGTGGTAAACACATTGATGTGAACAGCCTTACTCCGGGAACACGTGACCCGCACTTTGCCGTGGCCAAACCCAGTATGATAAGAAGAGTCAATCGCGCTGATTTGCTTTTAGTCATTGGTGCCGAACTGGAAGCTGGCTGGCTACCTTCTTTGTTACAATCTGCACGCAACTCTAAAATCCAGGCTGGGCAATCTGGTTTTCTGGATCTATCACAAACAATAGACTTACTGGGTAAACATAATGTGCCTGTCAGCCGCGCCATGGGAGACGTCCATGCTAGTGGGAACCCTCATTACTGGTTAGATCCACGCAATGGGATCAAGATCGCCACGGCCATCAGCCAAAGGCTTGCACAGCTCGACCCTGCCAATATCAATGACTATCAATCCAATCTGAAAACGTTCAAAGCTGGATTGGAAAAGAAGTATCAGCAATGGCTAAGTGAACTTAGCTATTTAAAGAACCAGCCTGTCATCGCCTACCACACATCATTTATCTATCTGGCCCATGCCTTTGGATTTAAAATTGTCGACGAAGTGGAACCCAAGCCAGGTATTTCACCCAGCGCATCATCGCTAGGCAAACTCATTAGAAACATCAAACAGAAAAAGATAATACTTTTGATCATGGAACCCTATTATGAACAGCGTTCTGTAAAATACCTGAAGGATAAAACAGGTATCCGCATCGCCGTGTTACCCCAGTCAGTTGGTGCAAAAGAACATATAAAATATTATTTCGACCTATTTGATGCCATCGTCAAGGAACTCAATAATAAGGACAGCCAATAATGGATGCATGGACTATTCTCTTACCCGCTCTGGCCATGAGCACCCTAATGCTGATCAGTCACACTTATCTAGGCCTGCATGTACTGGCGCGGGGTATTATTTTTATCGATCTGGCCCTGGCACAGATCGCCGCGCTGGGAATGAGTATTGCCTTTTTGCTTGGTGAAGAAGCTCATGGCCTGACAGCCCAGCTTTATGCCTTTGCCGCCACCCTCATCGCTGCTTTTGCCTTCGCTAGCCTGAGACGTATAAAGGGTAAAACCACTCGAGAGGTGATCATAGGTTGCAGCTATATTGTTACCACCGCGCTGTCTATTATGATTCTAAGCCAGACAGCACAGGGCATGGAGGAGCTTAAATCTCTATTTAACGGTAAGATTCTGTTTGCCAGCTGGGATGAAATTGGGTTTGTGGCCATTATTTACCTGCTGCTGACTATTTTACACTGGATCTATCGTAAGCAATTTATTGCCCTGTCATTTAATAGCAAACAATCAACACCCGGTTTTCTTTGGGAGGTTTTATTTTTTGTGTCCTTTGCCATTGTAATCACCCTGGCAGTGAATATTGCCGGTATATTACTTGTTTTTGCTTGCCTCATTATCCCGGCATTTAGTGCCACACTCCTCAGTAATACATTAGCAAGCAGGCTCATCATCGGCTGGATACTTGGTTTCTTCGCTACTCTGGGTGGCCTATGGCTATCCTATACATCGGACCTACCTACAGGTGCTACGGTGGTTATCATGTTTGGTATATTGCCAGTGGTATCTCTAATAATTAAGAAATTTCAGAACACGTAAAATAAAGGTACAACATATTTCCATAACTTAATGCGAATTACTCTTTGCCTCCTTTTCCATGCGATGCCAGGCTGCATAGATCTCGTCAGACCATTTGCTTTGAAACCAGGCGATAATATCTCTTATCTGTGACTCGGTGAGTTTGTCTTTCCATGGTGGCATGTTGCCACCAATTCGTTGGGTACCGTTCTGGATAACATCAATTAGCACCTTTGTAGGATGATGCCATGCATGGGCGCTACCATTCAGGGCAGGTGCTGGAAACTTACCGTCCTTGTCCCGCTTTTGCCAGTTAGGAGCACCTTCGGCATTTTTACCATGGCAGACGGCGCAGTGCTTCTGAAACAGCGCACCACCACGCTTCATTTGTAGAAAATCAAAATCACGCGGTACAGCCTCTTTGGCCACAACCGGCAAACTTAGTCCAGCAAAGACTATAGCTAAATAGAATGACTGCATTTTTTTCATCTTGCATCATCCTTATAGACTTCACCTTTTTCCAGGTGGCGTTGTTTCCAGATAAAGAACACTGCTGGGATCACTACCAGGGTTAGGAGGGTTGCGCTAACCATGCCACCTACCATGGGCGCAGCGATACGACGCATGACTTCTGAACCCGTACCCCCGCCGAGCATAATCGGTAACAGGCCGGCGATAATTGCCGCCACGGTCATCATGATAGGACGAACTCGCATTAATGCGCCTTCGATCACCGCTGTGCGAAGTTCTTCAATGGTTGGTGTGTGTACCTTGCCATGTTCAACTATATGCTTCTGGTATGCCTGGTTGAGATAAACCAGCATTACCACACCTATCTCTACCGCCACACCGGCAAGTGCTATAAAGCCAACACCAACGGCTACCGACATGTTGTAACCCAGCAGATAAAGCAGCCAGTAGCTACCCACCAGTGCAAGAGGAAGTGTTCCCATGATAATCAGGACTTCGATAATGTTTCGGAAGTTGAGATATAAAAGCAGTACAATAATCACCAACGTTAATGGCACTACCACACTCAGGCGTTCCTTTGCGCGTACCATATATTCATACTGCCCGGACCATGAGATGGAATAACCGGGTGGTAGTTCCACCTGTTCACTGACCACACGTTGTGCTTCTTCCACATAGGAACCCAGGTCTCGTCCTTCGATATCCACAAAGGTCCATCCATTAGGACGTGCGTTTTCACTTTTGATCATGGCCGGTCCCATTTCGGCTCGCACATCGGCAACTTCGGATAATGGTATACGTGCTCCCTTACTTGTCACTATGGGCAGGTGCTTGAGTCGTTCCAATGAGTCACGAACTTCACGAGGGTAACGCACATTAATGGGATAACGTTCCAGGCCTTCAACACTTTGTGCTACCTGCATACCACCTACCGCGGTACGAACCACATCATGTACATCACTAATATTCAAACCAAAGCGTGATGCTGCAACTCGGTTAACATCTATCGTGATATACCTGCCACCTGCGACACGCTCTGAATAGGCCGACACGGTACCCGGCACCTTACGCACCACATCTTCAATACGCTTGCCAATATCCTGAATGATATTCAGATCCGCACCGGCCACCTTGATACCAACCGGGGTTTTAATACCCGTGGCCAGCATATCGATACGGGTCTTAATAGGCATAACCCAGGCATTGGTCAGACCGGGGAACTTGATCAACTGGTTAAGCTCCTGCTTGATCTTCTCAATGGTCATGCCCTCACGCCATTCAGATTTAGGTTTGAACTGAATGGTAGTTTCAATCATGGTCAGCGGTGCCGGATCTGTTGCAGTATCGGCACGACCAACCTTACCGAATACCCGTTTGACTTCGGGAATGGTTTTAATCAGCTTATCGGTCTGTTGTAAAAGCTCCTGTGCCTTACCCACCGACACACCGGGGAAGGTGGTTGGCATATACATCAGGTCCCCTTCATCAAGGTCCGGCATAAATTCGGAACCAATCTGGCTCATGGGCCAGATACCCATTACGACAAGTCCAAGTGCAATCAATAACACCTTTTTGGGTTTTTCCAGTACGTAATGGATAAACGGGGTATAGCCTTTGATCAACATGCGATTGATTGGGTTCTTATGTTCCGGAGTGATATGCCCACGGATGAAATACCCCATCAAGACTGGCACCAGTGTAATCGACAATCCCGCCGCGGCCGCCATGGCATAGGTCTTGGTATAAGCCAGCGGAGCAAACAGGCGCCCCTCCTGGGCCTCCAGGGTAAATACCGGCAGGAATGACAGCGTAATAATTAACAGTGAGAAAAACAGTGGTGGCCCCACTTCCATGGTGGCCTCACGTATAATTCGCCAGCGATTCTCATCGGTAAGGGGTTCTTGTTCAATATGTTTATGTACATTCTCGATCATCACAATGGCCGCATCCACCATGGCGCCGATGGCAATGGCAATCCCCCCCAATGACATAATGTTGGCATTAATACCCTGGCTGTACATAATAATAAACGCAGTAAGAATACCAATGGGCAGACTGATGATTACCACAAGGGCCGAGCGCAGATGGAACAGGAACACCGCGCAGACCAGGGCCACCACGATAAACTCTTCGATGAGTTTCATATTGAGGTTATTAACTGCACGATTGATCAAATCAGAGCGGTCATAAGTGGTAACGATATCCACCCCTTCTGGCAGACCGTTCTTGAGTTCGGCCAGTTTCTCCTTTACCCCCTTGATGGTTTTAAGCGCATTCTCACCAAAACGCATCACAATAATGCCACCGACCACTTCACCTTCACCATCCAGCTCGGCAATCCCGCGACGCATCTGTGGACCAAGACGCACCTCGGCAACATCTTTTAACAGGATCGGTGTACCCTGTTTGTTTACACCCAATGGTATTCGACGCAGATCTTCCAACTCATCGATATAACCAGTCGCTCGTACCATGTATTCGGCTTCGGCCATTTCGATCACCGAACCACCGACTTCCTGATTGGCATTACGGATGGCCATACGAACCGTATGCAATGGCAGACCATAGGCACGCATACGATCCGGGTTGAGTACCACCTGATATTGTTTGACCATGCCGCCAACAGTCGCAACTTCTGAAACACCGGTCACTGTTTGCAGCTCATACTTCAGGAACCAGTCCTGCAGGCTACGCAGTTGTGAAAGATCCAGTTTGTTACTGCGATCCACCAGGGCATATTCATACACCCAACCCACACCGGTGGCATCGGGACCCAGTGCAGGTCTCGCCTCGGGTGGTAATCGAGTCGCGACCTGGCTTAAATACTCAAGCACTCGTGAACGTGCCCAGTAGGGATCGGTACCGTCTTTAAAAATGATATAGACATAGGAATCATTAAAGAAGGAATAGCCCCTCACCGTCACCGCACCAGGTACGGATAACATGGCGGTTGTTAAAGGATAAGTGACCTGATCCTCGACAACCCGTGGTGCCTGTCCAGGATAAGTGGTTTTAATTATGACCTGTACATCAGACAGATCAGGAATGGCATCCAACGGAGTGTTTTTAACCGCATACAAACCCCAGCCGATTAAGATAGCGGTCAGCAACAAAACCAGGAAACGGTTTTTGAGCGACCAGTCGATAATACCTGCGATCATGATCGTCTCCTTATTTTGTTAGCTTACGCATGGCCCTGATAACATAGCCCGTGTCACTTCTTTGTAGATCAAACTCAACCTTATCTTCGGGCTTAAAGCTGTCCAGGCTCACCGCAGGATTGACACGGAAGAACATGGTCATCTCCGGCCATTTCAGTTCAGGGATGGGGCCGTGTGATAGCTTGACCTTGCCTTCACTGGCTAAGATTTCTCGAATCGTACCTGAACCACTCAGTCTTTTTTCCATTGCCTGTTGTTCATGTTGATCGATGTCGATGGGGGTTGGAGCAGGTTCCATTTTATCCTGATTGGTATCCACCGCTTTCATTTGCTTACGACTTTCCATCTGCTGTTGACTATGATCCATACCCTGCATACCTTTGTTCTCTATCATCTGTTGCTGGCTATGATCCTTCGACTGCATGGCTTTTTCATCTTTCATTTGTTCTTGAGCAGGAACCTTGGCCTGCATGGCTTCATCACCACCCATCTGGTGTTGACTATGATCCACCGCTTTTGCTTTTGGCTTGGGTTCTGTTGCAGTAGGCGACTGCATCCGTTTCAGGCTGGCCTTGAGACTGGCTTCCGAATCGATCAGGAACTGACCTGAGGTAACCACTTTGTCACCTTCCATCAGTCCATTTCGAATTTCAATCCAGTCACCGGACTCAATACCCACCACTACTTGCCGTGGCTTAAACCGACCTTTACCCACAGAGAGAATGACACGCTCTTCCCGGCCGGCCCGTATCAGAGCTTCACGTGGAATAATCAGTACTTCTTTTTTAGCCCCACCATAGATTGAAACATTGGCAAACATATTCGGTTTAAGGACTTCATCAGGATTATCAAACACCAGTCTGACTTTAAGGGTACGGGTCTGCTGGTTCAGGCTTGGATAGATATATTCCACCTTACCTTCCCATTCCCGACCTGGCACATACGACAGTTTGACATCAGCAGTCTGTCCCGCCTTGACCCAGTTGGCCTGACTTTCAAATACCTCGGCCAGGATCCAGATGGAAGACAGGTCAGCCAGACTCATCACTTCCATATTGGGCGTGATATACATGCCTTCACGTACCTTAAGCTTGGCAACAATCCCATCCTGTGGTGCATAGACCTGTACATACTGACTGGTCTTGCGGCGCTTTTTGATTGTTGCTATCTGTTTTTTAGAGATACCAAGTGCCTCAAGGCGTTCACGTGAGGCATTCAATAAAAACGGGCTACCACTACGAAGTGCCTGGATATAATCATCCTGAGCATTTACCAGTTCAGGTGAATACAATTCAAACAGCAACTGTCCTTTTTTAACACGCTCTCCTTCGGACTGTACTACCAGTTTCTCTATCCAACCGTTGGAACGAATGTGAATGTGTGAGATTTTGTTTTCATCAAAATCCACATAACCCACGGTATCGATCTTGCGCCATAGTTTGCTGCGTTCTACATAGGCGGTGCGGACACCCATGTTGTTTTCCACCGCAGGAGAGATCTTTACCGCAGAACCACCACCATCATCATAGATAGGCACATAGTCCATGCCCATTTCATCTTTCATGGGTTTATCAGAGGTAATCTCGGGTTTATGAGGATGTCGGTAATAGAGAATCTTTGCTTCACCAGAAGCATCACTACTCTGTTCCGCTTCTTTTTGCACCAGAGTCATACCGCATATCGGACAGCTGCCCGGTTTGTCTCGTACGATCTGAGGATGCATCGGGCATACGTACTTGGGATCCGTATGCTTCTCGGCGTGTTCCAGGGCGGATTCGGTATTCGCCGTTGACTGTTTAGCCGCGTTCTTGTCATCACTACATGCACTTAGTGTGATGACAACAACGATCAATAAATAAAATAGGGGATTCCTGATCTTCATTTTCCTTCTCCTGCTCCGCACAGCAGATAATTGTCTTGATGGTTAAATCAAATATACAACAGGCATTCGCTTTACACGAATGTCAGATAATACACGTATTAAAACGTGTCAGGAGAAAGATCGAGGAGGTCGAAACTGATCCTGACCAGCAATACCGTGGTCAGAAAATCGATAGACTTGATTAAAAGTATGATGTGGAGAATGAGCCATGCCCTGCGGTTCATGCATCATGGCATGCACCGTAAAACATTTGGCACAATCAAAACCATTCTGGCAGCAATCTGCCTGGTCAGAGGCATCCTGCTGGGCCTGGTGATTTTTTTCCATCTGACAATGCTGGCTCTGTGTCTCATTATGATCCAGCATATCAATTGCTGAGACTGCAATCTGCACAGGGGCAAACATGACCGCGAAGGCCAGTACCCATGTCAGCAAATTGTTTTGAGAGACTTTTCTCATCATGCAGTCTTTTGTTTCTAACAGAGTTACAGTTTTGTCCATTCTGGACTCAAATGTCATTAATGACAATTCTTAATCGGGTCTTATGACCTTAAACTTTATACTAAGTTCATCACTTTTTTATCATATACATATATTAGTATATGGGTTTTAGGCAACACCGCTATGCACCTGACTGGGCCAATATGGTTTCCGCCTCACTAAAGACAAAATTACGGAATGATTCGGCAATAGGTGAAAGGCGCTTACCCTTACGATTCACCACATACCAGTGCCGTAGGATCGGAAAATTTTCCACCTCCAGGATGGCCAGGCGGCCCACTTCCAGTTCCAGGGTCAGTGTATGGATGGACACGATACCCAGACCAAGACCCGCTTCCACGGCCTGTTTGATGGCTTCATTACTGGTCATTTCCATACCGGTCTGTAGGCTGACGCCATGCTGGCTGAAGAAGCGTTCCATAGCGATCCTGGTACCCGAGGCCGCTTCGCGCACCACAAAGCTCTCTTCCTGTAACTGTTTCAGACTGACCTTTTTGCCCACCATGGGATGATCGGGCGGTGCAATCACCACCAGAGGATTCTCCATAAAGGCCTCCAGCTCCAGGGGTAAGGTCACCGGTGGCCTGCCCATGATGACCAGATCCTTTTCATTCTGATCCAGTTGCCGGAGCAGTGACTCTCGATTGGTCACATCCAGGCTAAAGCTCACTCCCTCGTGCTGCTTGGCAAAGGCCGCCAGCAGGCGGGTGGCAAAATAATTGGCGGTACTGGCAACTCCAATATCCAGATGGCCGCGCTGAACCCCCTTTAGCTGCTCGAGCACATCCTCGGCCTCTTCCAGTTGGGCGGCGATAGTCCGGCAATAGTGATACATCTCTTTCCCGGCCTCGGTGAGATAGACCTTTTTTCCCAACTGCTCAAACAGGGGTAGACCCGCACTCTCTTCCAACTGCTTGATTTGCATGGATACTGCTGGCTGGCTGAGGTGCAGTTCCTGGGCGGCCTGGGTAAAACTCAGGTGCCTGGCAACTGATTCAAAAACTTTGAGCTGTCGGAAGGTTACATTCATGGTTTTATTATAAGTAATTACCTATGGTTTCCAAGAATTAATTCAGTTTTCCTGATGTACTGGCTCCCTTAATTTAATTCCCAAAATGAGAGCCAAATGATCAGACTCTATTAAAGAATTGCCCAGGCCCAGACGATGATGATTACAGATTCAAGCAAATCAAAGACATATCATTGATAATGGCATTGCAGGGGTAAAATTCTAAATGAGTAAGCGCGCATCCTCCCTCTGGAGTAATCTGTTCCGCAAAGGTAACCCTTTAACAGAGCATGTCACAGAACTCTGGTCTGCCACCCCCCTGTTCCGTGATATCCCCAAGCGTGAAATCCTGCAACTTGTTCGAGATATGCCCCCTCGCCACTTCAAGGCTGGTGAATTTATATTTAATAATGGTGACGCGGGTGCCGGTGCGGCCGTCATTATCAATGGCAAAGTGGAGATACGCTCTGCTGGTGTATTGCTGGCCGAATTGAGTGATGGCGATTTCTTTGGTGAGATCGCCCTGGTGCTGGATGTACCCCGTACCGCTGATGCCATAGCCGTTGAAGAAACCGAACTGATCTTTTTTCTACGCCCGGAACTGGATGAGTGGCTGGCCCGCTCGCCCTATTTTGCCGGCAAACTGGGCGCTAACCTGGCCTATGTCCTGGCACAACGCCTGCTTCAGGCCAACAAGGCCCTGGTACAAGCTGGCCATGAGAGCCATATATGATCCTGAGAACGATCTTCAACCATCCGATAGGACGGGCTCTGATCATTTATGTTGGAATTATCCTGATGCTGACTGTACTGGTTCTGCTTTTAAAACCGGTGCTAATTCCCCTGATTATTGCATTCATCCTCTTTAGTATTCTTGACCCTCTGAAAAACCGTCTGATGCGCAGTGGCCTGAATGCCATCTCATCCATCATCATTGTATTAATGGCCGTTGTTGCCATCGGGGTTGTGTGTCTGGTGATCGGTATTCCCCTGATGCTGGATCAATGGGAATGGTTGCAAACTCGCCTGCCGACTATCGCTACACAGGTAGCAAAAATTCTTGATGGACTCGGTGCTTCTCTGATCAATGCCATGGGGATGCAGGTTGACACCCGGCTTGGCGAACGCTGGCTGACCGACCTTAAATCACAGAGTACCGATGCTGTGGTCTCATCTGCGGGTATTATGGTGCAATCGGTTTTTGCTCTGGTCTTTATTCCTCTCATCACTTTCTTTTTATTGCGTGATTATCGCAAGATGCGCAACACCGCCATGAGCTGGTTGCCTAACAAGGCCTATGAACTGGGCTGGTTGATCTATTTCCGTGTAGCGAAAAAACTCCAGAACTACATTCGCAGTGTATTTATGCAGTCAGCCATTATTGCCATGGTCACAGTCACTGGCTTTTATTTAATAGGTCTGGATACTGCAGTGCTGTTTGGTGTGCTGGCTGGTTTCCTGAACCTGATTCCCTATGTAGGTCCCCTCCTGTCCATGCTGCCGCCGATGTTGGTCGCGTTAGGCTCAAGTACACCGGATATCTGGTTACTGGTTAGTATTGCTGCGGTGGTATTAACGGCACAGTTAATTGATAACATATTTGTGATACCCAGCCTGATTGCCAGCACCGTAGATCTACATCCCATGCTGGTGTTACTCGGTGTTGTGGTGTTTGGTTATTTCTTTGGGTTTATCGGAATGCTGGTGGCCATTCCTGTATTGGCCACATCCAAGATAATTTTAAAAGGTCTGGTAAATGGTCTCAACCGTGGTACAAGTGAAGATATGATGTATGCTGTACCAATCAAGCGCGATACTCAGAAAGCCTAACCAGGAATCACCTGCCTGAACCAGTACTGGCCACCGAGAAAATCATAATACATGGTGGTATTGAGATAAGTCAGACTTAACAACAGATCCTCTACTCTGGTATAGCGAAACAAACCCGCATTTGGATCAAAAAAGTAATTGCCTTTATCTCGAGTGAATTTAAAACCAAAGGCCATATCCTGTTTGGTATTTGCTGATTTTATATATAAAAGGTAATGTCCCGGTAAGGCAAGCATTTCTTCACCCGGTGCACTAAAATCAAACAAATCCCCACTACCTCCACGCACAATGGATAACCTGAACTGATTAAATAGTTCAACCGAATCATTGATGTCAAAAGAAGGTGCTGTGGGACGCTTGGCACGCAGGGATTGTTGCAGGATGGAACGGCGTAGACGTAACAGGGATTTACTGGACTGGAGTATTGCATCATTTTGCCAGTTTCCCTGGCGCAGGGTTTGCTGTAGCCAGAGCAGGGCTATCGGCAAGGCATTGCTTACGATGGGGGCAGATGTTTGCCAACCATTATCAAAATTTACACTGTCTTCACTGACAGCAAATACCATATTTCCTGCCATCGGATGCTCTCCCGTCATTTTTGACACTTCCCATTTTACACCGTTTTGGATAGGAAAGATCAGTGCAAATGTCAGGCCAGTAGACATTACTTCCGTACTATTTATGCAATATTCAAATGGGGTATTGGTACGAGCTGGTCTCGTACTCAGGCAATTGCAACTATATTACTAACTTCTGATATAGATCAATGCCAACAGTTGGATAAATCGACAGGATTAATTCAGGCCTTTGGAATTTTCCCTAATCAGTTTCAAACATGTACTTTTAATTAATACAGGGGAATCAAATATGAACACTGATCGCTATGCTACCGAGTTCGTCATTCAGGAGAACTTGCGTGAGAACCAGTTCAATCGAATCTGGAGCCATGACCTGAAGGATGTGTTTGCCGATGTGGCACAGTACTATGATCGGGCCAATAATGTTGCCGCTCTCTGGACAATCAATGGTCTTCGTAAAAAATTTATTGACTGTATTGAACTACAAAGTGGTCAAAAGGCACTGGATGTCTGTGCCGGTACCAATGTCATTGGTATCGACCTACTCTCCAAACAGCCTGATCTGGAGATGTATGCCGTAGATCGCAGCAGTGCCATGCAACGGGTCGGCGGTGAACGTGCTCGTAAACTTGGATTTAATATCAACAGTACAATCCATGATGTTCATGAGCTTCCTTTTCCAGATAACCACTTCGATGTGGTCACCTTGCAGTATGCCTCTCGTCATTTGCGGGTGGTCGAAGTCTTCGAAGAAATCAAGCGGGTTCTCAAACCTGGCGGCCATTTCTATCACTGCGACATGTTACGTCCTGCCAATAAACTCATAGAGCAGGCCTACTACCTCTACCTGCGTGCCAGTGTTGGCTTTACTGCCTGGTTGTTTGGCAGTAACAATGCCTCGCTAAGTTGTAAGACTTATTTTATCGATGCACTGAAGGCATTCTACTCTGTGGAAGAACTCAGCAAACTATTGCGTGAGATTGGCTTTGAGGATGTACACGGTACTGGCATGCTGGGTGGAACCGTTGGCTTTCATAAGGCCATGTTACCACTTGATAAAAACTAGTCTGGTCCTGTCAGCTACTTACTGGCGCTTGATTCGGATCAAGGCAGCTTACAAACAAGTCTGATAGATTGTCATCTGCAATTAACAGGGTCAGCCCATCTGACCCTGATTTCCTAGGATTCATTATCATCTGGTATTCCGGCATGGCTGGCAAGTCCCCGTTTTTATTACAGGTGAAGAGCGGCTATTTAACTGTTTATTAGGAGATAGACCATGAGAGTATTTGAATTAATGAGCAAACAGGTCGAATCTATCACCCCGCAGCACAACACCCGACAGGCGTCAAAAAAAATGCGTGATATGAATATTGGTTCTCTACCTGTGCTAAATGATGAAAAACTGGTTGGTATTGTCACTGATAGAGACCTTGTCTGCTTTGTCGTTGCAAACGGTAGTGATCCATCATCAATACCTATCAGCAACATCATGAAAAGAGACGTAGCGACCTGTTATGAAGATGATGATATTGCCGATGCAGCAAAAGTGATGCAACAGCACCATATCCGTCGACTTGCCGTTGTTGACCATGACAACAGAATAACGGGCCTGTTTTCCATTGATGATCTGGCTCGGGGTTCACACAAGCTGGCTGGTATTGTACTGGAAGCAGCAGAAGCCATTCATTAAAAATATAACCTTGAGGAGATAGAACATGAATATTTGTGACATTATGAAGCGGAACGTTTTTTTTGTCCGTCCGAATACCTCTGTCAGGGAAGCAGCCAGACTAATGCATGATGAACATGTCGGTGTTTTACCGGTACTGGATATGGAAGACAACAAAGTTATTGGGATGATTACTGATCGAGATATCTGCTGTAAAGTCACTGCGACAGGCCGAAATACCGTTATGACCACTGTGGCCGATGTAATGACAAAGAATGTCGCGACCTGCTTTAACGATCAGGAATTAACCGAAGTGGCTTATCTAATGGCCAGTCATCAAATCCACCGGATTGCTGTTTTAGATAAAGATGACAAACTGGCTGGCATTGTATCTGTTGATGATCTGGCCCATCGTTCCCATGATCTGGCAAGCACTGTCCTGGAGGCATCTGCAGCTCCAGCCCACTGAACGATATGCTATGCAGGGTTTGATCTCCCTGCATAGTTTTATAAAGCCTTAATAAGGCGATACTCCACATCAACTTTGTCAACGATAGTATTTAGTTTCATAACACGCTCGATACCATTGCGAGGCGCCCGGTAGAAATGAGGTGTCATCCCCAGCAAATGCATAATTTGCTCATTTGACTCAAGTTCTATGTCGAACTTCATACTGCCTTCTTGCTCGATAACAAAACTGTTCTTATCAGTATCTGATAACGTAAAGGGCTTTGCTTCCCTCACTTCCGGATAAAGTTGTTTTCTCAATTCAAGCAAATGCTCTGGTCCGGTATCAAACTGGATAATCTTTCCATTCTGTTTAAGAACACGTTGAAAACTGTGATACACAGGAAATCCAAACATACATATAATAATATCCACGCTCTCTGGTAAAACAGGAATCTCTTTATTGGAGGCGACCAACCAACTTGTGTTTCTGTTTCGGCGGGTTGCCGCCTGAATAGCATATTTGGATATATCAAGACCGATACAGGAGAGTTCCCTTTCACCATTATTCTCAAGCAACCGTTTTTGAAGATGGTCAAGATAATATCCATCACCACATCCTGCATCGAGAATACAGATGCTCGCACTATCTTCAGCATCAAGTATCATAGCCACCAGTTCATTTAATTTTTCTGCGACCGGAGTATAAAAACCAAGATTAAGAAACTCGGTTCTAGACGCCACCATTTCTTTACTATCACCTGGATTTTTTGACGCCTTGTGCTGCACAGGTAGAAGATTAAGATAGCCCTGTCTGGCAACATCAAAACTATGACCAGTACTACACTGATATTGCCTATCAGACTGTTTTAATGGCAGGCCATCGAGAGGGCAGCTTAGATTAGTGGCCGGGACAAGCTTCATTATTCGGTAATCATTTACACAGACTTACTAGCGGGTACTAATGGCCTGAAGCTGTAGTTTATAAACTCTCATGAAGATTGCCATCACCGTCAAGGCACCAAGCGTATCAGCAAGAATATCCTTTTGTGCGTCCCAGATATCCCCCTGTGAACCCAGTACGGCAATACCTGCCGCCTCATCTGCAGAAATGGCATACCACCATTCAATCACTTCATAAATACCCGCTACGGTAACTATGGAAAATAATGGGAACAGATACAACACAACTCTAGAGCGAACAAGATTTTTCAGAAGTAATAGTTCTGCGATTGGATAGGCATAAAATCCAACGCTAAAGTGCGCCATACGATCATAGTGATTACGCTCAAAACCAAACAGGTTTGATACCCAATCAAACGGAACCCGCTCAAAGGTATAATGTCCACCAATGGTATGCAGTATCAGAAAAAACGACATCAGGATATAACTGGTATTGGTAAACTGGTAATGTCGCCGGGTATAAACCAGCAGTCCTACAATAATCAGCACAGGAATATTTTCCGCCCACCAGACCGCCCTGTCATAGGGTGATATTGCACAGACAGAAAAAACCAGCACATAAATCAGCAGGAGGAGTTTTGGAAGACTTTTATCCATTAATTTCAATCCCTTATACCAGTACTACAAAATTGACTATACTTTTAATTGTATCGCCTGGGAACCGTGATGAACATACATAACAGCTATTTTGCGATTAGAAACCCACTACACATTATTGAACAGTGGCTGCACCCTTATAAACATACCAAAACAATCAATTATGCCGATAAACCACTACTCATTAGCTGGACTGGCAGGGCGGACAGTGAATTTAAGAAAAGGACTCAGGCCATTATTGTTGAAATGCAGATTTATTTTTCCTGTGTCGTTCAAAAGCGGGTTTTATTTCATGAACAAACAAATCATACCAAACATAAGGTCACCGACAAACTGGAAATATTGCTCAGACCAGTCGAGGCAGAATCCTGTGATCCAGTTGAGTTTGCTAAACAACACCCTGTCTCACATGAATACAAAACAAATGCTGCACAGAAATTTCGACCTGCCTGGCTTAAGCTGGATTATAAATTGGGGGACTGGCATGGAGAATTTGGTATTTAGCCAGGCTCATGAGCTCCTTCGATATAACTAAATAGATACACCTTCCTGCCTTCATAAAAAATTCTGTCTATCGAAACTCACAAAGCTATAGAGGCTAGCCTTCACCCACATCTAGTAAATACTTGCTTACTAACTGAATCTATCTTATCAAAATTAGGGCTAATCACACTCAGACATTTTGACTTAACTTTAATAAGACTAACAAAAAATATTATTTATAATATCTCTACAAACAGGTCATTTTAAATATTTTATATATACTTAAATTTCATAGAAAAAAGTGTCCTGGAAAAAACACAAATGGTATGTATTAATATTGTACGGAGATTCAATAAAGCAGCCTATATCTCTTTATTCATCACCTTAGTAAATATAATTACTCCCGCACAAGCCGAAAATAACTCTCCACAGGAACTTCCATGGAAGTCCATTTTTCCAGAAGCAAGCAAGATTTCATCCTTTGAAGGCAAACCAGAAAGCTCAAAGGTATACGAAGGTCGAAAAATAATTGGTTATCTATTTCTGACAAATCAAATCGCACCTATCCCAGCCTATTCTGGTCGGCCTATCAATATGTTGGTTGGTATTGATACGAAAGGCATTATCAAAGGTATACGGATTATTGAACATCATGAGCCAATATTACTGGTTGGCATTCCTGAATCTACACTTGATGAATTTGTAAATCAGTATATCGGTAACCGTGTAGATGCCAGGATAAAAGTTGGCGCTGGGGGTCAAGAAGGTTTTGTCAATGTCGATGCCATTACCGGTGCCACCGTAACTGTCATGGTAATGAATCAAGCCATCCTCCGTTCTGCCAGAGAAGTGGCTATTAGTAAGAAAATCATACCCAATACACGCAAGGCGAGACGTGCCCCAGCAAGAGTACGCACTGAACTTTTTAGTAAATCCGACTGGAAAGAATTAACTGATAGTGGTGCTGTTCGTCGACTCCATCTGACCAGAAAGCAGGTAGATAATGCCTTTGTTAGAACAGAGGCCGAAAAAGTCGACCAGGCAGAGCCTGGCCAGGGAATGAAGACATTCATTGACCTCTATTATGCCTATCTAAATGCCCCAACTATTGGACGCAATCTATTAGGAGATGATCAGTACAGCAGTTTGATGGTAGATCTTAAGCCTGGTGAACATGCCATCGCCATGATGGCTAATGGCATATATTCATTCAAAGGCTCCGGTTATGTCCGTGGCGGTATTTTTGATCGAATCCATATTCGACAGGCGAATCGGGAAATCTCATTCCGTGACCTCGATTACACTCGTTTAAGTGATACCTATGCCAAGAATATGCCAAAGCTTTCTGAGATGGCCATCTTTGTAATTAGACCAAATCATCAATTTGACCCGGGCTTAGATTGGGAAATTGAATTACTAGTGAAAAGACAGACCGGCCCACTAGACAGTGTCTTCTCAAGCTTTACCGGAAGATATGCCATACCTGAAGCTTATGTAGAACAGTCTACTCAAATGCTTGTTGAGGATGACCTCGATGAACCTATCTGGCGAGCTGTCTGGCGTGACCGAATATTCCAGATAATTATATTAAGTCTCGGCCTTATTACCGTTACCATAATTATGGCCATGGAAGATATTCTGGCAAAAAGACCAAAACTATTATCCCGACTAAGAACTGGCTTCTTAATCTATACCGTATTTTTTATTGGCTGGTATATGCTCGGACAACTTTCCATTGTCAATGTCTTCACCTTTACCGGCTCCGTCATGCAAGAGTTTAGCTGGAATACTTTTTTAATCGATCCAGCAATGTTTATTTTATGGGTGTTTGTCGCCGGCACATTACTGTTATGGGGACGTGGCGTTTACTGTGGCTGGCTTTGCCCATTTGGGGCAATTCAGAAGCTCGTTAACCAGGTTGCTATGCACTATAAAGTAGTCCAGTTAAACGTCCCACAATTTTTGCATGATCGCCTCTGGGGTATTAAATATTTAATTCTCATGGTGCTGTTTGGTATTTCTCTTGAATCATTATCATCAGCAGAACGGTATGCTGAGATTGAACCTTTTAAAACTGCAATTACTTTACGCTTTGATAGAGAGCTTGTATTTGTTCTATACGCCTTGCTTTTAATTTTCATTTCAATTTTTAATTGTAAATTTTATTGCAAATATATTTGCCCATTAGGTGCTGCACTTGCAGTACCAGCTAAACTAAGTCTAGTTAACTGGTTACGTCGCCGCAAAGAGTGTGGTAACCCATGCCAAACATGCGCAAAAGAATGTGAAATTCAGGCCATCAATGATCGCGGCGAGATACAGATTAATGAATGTCATTATTGTATGGATTGTCAGGTGACTTATTGGGATGAATACAAATGCCCACCGCTTGTTGATCGTCGAAAAAAACACGACCGAGCCACAGGCAAGAATTCTAAAACAACAGAGTAGTCGGTGTTGGGAGGAATGACTTAAAGAGTAAGTCTTAAATAACGCTTCGTTTAATACCACAAACACAATGGAGGTTACCATGAGTAACAAAAAAGAAGAGGAAAAGAACGGTCTCACCCGACGAGAATTCCTGGGTGCCACAGCCGTAGCTGGGGCCACTGGAGCAGGAATCGGTTCAGGTATGCTGGGACTGGTACCACAGGCCAAAGCAGCGGATGGCACAGTTGGACTTGGTGAACTGGACGAATACTACGGATTCTGGAGTGGTGGTCACTCCGGTGAAGTACGCATCCTTGGTCTGCCATCTATGCGTGAATTAATGCGTATCCCAGTCTTTAATGTCGATAGTGCAACCGGCTGGGGCCTCACTGACGAAAGTAAACAGATCATGAAAGGGGGCGGTGGCCCTTACATGAATGGTGATGCCCATCATCCCCACATGAGTATGAAAGACGGTCGATATGATGGTAAATATGTCTTTATCAACGATAAGGCCAATACCCGCGTCGCTCGTATTCGCTGTGATATCATGAAAGTTGACAAAATGATCAGCATTCCTAATGTGTCAGCCATTCATGGTCTGCGTGTACAAAAGGTTCCCCGCACAAAATATGTATTCTGTAATGGTGAACATCGTATTCCTGCGCCGAATAATGGTCAAAATATGACTAACAACGCGGCATACCAGACTATGTTCAATGCCGTCGATGCGGACAAAATGACGGTTGCCTGGCAAATCATTGTCGATGGAAATCTTGATAACGTGGATGCAGACTATCAAGGTAAATATGCCTGTGCTACCTGCTATAACGGTGAAAATGCACTGAATATTTCTGAAAGTCTGGGTGGCGAGCGTGACTGGGCCGTTGTTTTCAACATTCCTGAAATCGAAAAGGCTATCAAGAACAAGCAATACAAGACAATTGGCAAATCCAAAGTTCCAGTGTTAGACGGTCGCAAGAACTCTAAACTAACCTTGTATATCCCCGTACCAAAAAGCCCTCATGGTCTGAATACTTCACCTGATGGAAAGTACTTCGTCGCTAACGGTAAGCTCTCTCCCACCGTCACCATTATCTCAACCAAGAAACTTGATGACTGGTTTGCAGGCAAACTGAAGGAGCCTCGCGATACTGTTGTTGGTGAACCCGAACTGGGACTGGGTCCACTGCATACTGCTTTTGATGGTCGTGGTAATGCCTATACAACACTATTTATTGATAGTCAGATTGTAAAATGGAATGTTGAAGATGCTATAAAGGCTTATAAAGGTAAAAAGACTAACTACATCAAACAAAAACTCGATGTACATTACCAACCTGGGCATAACCATACCTCCATGGGTGAAACCCGTGATGCTGATGGTAAGTGGCTGGTAGCACTATGTAAATTCTCCAAAGACCGTTTCCTTAATGTCGGCCCGCTGCACGCCAAAATGATCAGCTAATCGATATCTCTGGTGATAAAATGAAGTTGGTGCATGATGGTCCAACCTATGCAGAACCCCATGACTGCATGATTGTTCACCGCAGCAAGATGAAACCATTAAAAATATGGAAACGTAATGACCCCTTCTTTAGCAAAACCTCAAGAATGGCAAAACAACATGGTGTTAACCTTGAGAAAGACAACAAGGTGATCCGTAAGGGAAAAAGGGTTTATGTCTATATGACTTCTGTTGCACCCAACTTTGGCATGAATGAATTTACTGTCAAAAAGGGTGATACAGTAACCGTTATCGTAACCAACCTGGACAGGATCGAGGACGTCACACATGGCTTCTGTATGGTGGATCATGGTGTCAGTATGGAGATTGGGCCACAGCAAACAGCCTCAATTACCTTTAAGGCCAACAAGCCAGGGGTTCACTGGTATTACTGTAACTGGTTCTGCCATGCATTGCATATGGAAATGCGCGGACGTATGCTGGTAACACGATAATCTCGTAATAAAGCAGGGGTGCTTGTCACCCCTGTTTACTTATAAACAATGAAATATTCCAGAAAACTATTCTTTATTAGCTTACTTGGCTGCTATTCTACTTCATTAACAGCAGTGGAGTATCGCCTCACTGCAAGCAAAAGTAAGCCACAACAAATTATCAATGCCGCCAAGAACGGTGACAAAATTATTTTTTCACCCGGCCTATACGCTGGTCAATTACAGATAAACAAATCACTTATTCTTCAAGGCGAGCAGGGTGCAATACTTGATGGTCAATTCAAGAATGATGTTATCCGAGTCACTGCCCCTAATGTCATTATTCGAGGACTGACCATCAAAAACTCCGGCCATAACCTGACAAAAATGAATGCCGGGATCTTCGTTGAGAAATCGGCCATCAATATACTTATTGAAAATAATCAGTTTGATGGCAATACCTTCGGGATTTATCTATGGCGCACCTCCGGCTCTAAAATCTTGAACAATAAGGTTCATGGTACACCTGATCGACGTTCTCAGGATCGAGGTAATGGCATCCACTTGTCGTTGGTCAAAAAAGCTACCATCAAGGGCAATGAAATCTGGCAGACGCGGGATGGTGTATATATCGAAAGCAGTAATAATAATATTATCGATGCCAATACCATGTATGATTTAAGGTATGGTGTACATTACATGTATTCCCACTCTAACAAGGTTATTAATAACAAAACTCGGAACACGAGAACAGGATATGCACTCATGCAATCCACTCGACTTACTGTACAGAACAACAGCTCAGAGCAGGATCGAAATTATGGCATATTGCTCAATTTTATAACCTATAGTGATATTAGTAATAATCGTATTAACAATGTCAGAGAAGGTGGAGCTTTTGTCACTGGAGGAGCCCGCATCCTTGGAGCAGAAGGCAAAGCCATATTTATTTACAACTCACAATACAATGAGATTAAGAGCAACCTGTTTGCCAACTGTGATATTGGTATCCACCTGACAGCAGGTTCTGAAGACAATAAAATTTATGGCAATGCCTTTGCTCGTAACCGCGTGCAGGTTAAGTATGTCTCCAATCGCCCTCAGGACTGGTCAAAAGAAGGTCAGGGTAATTTCTGGAGTGATTACCTTGGCTGGGATCTTAACGCCGATGGAATTGGCGATAAGGATTACGAACCCAATGATGCCGTAGACAAACTATTATGGAAATTTCCTATCGCCCGTATGTTGATGAATAGCCCTGCAGTACAAACCCTGCGCTGGGTACAAACACAGTTTCCTGTTTTAAAACCACAGGGTGTTCGTGACAGTGCCCCCCTGATGCTCTCACCACAGATGCTGAGGACGGATTCATGAATAAAGTCATAGAAATACAACAGGTCAGTAAACTGTATGATGATTTTAAGGCCCTGGATGATATCAGCATTGATCTCTACGAAGGTGAAATACTTGGTCTGCTGGGTCATAACGGTGCTGGCAAGACCACCAGTATGAAATTAATTCTTGGCATTATCGAAGCCAGCCAGGGTGATATCAAACTATTTAATGAATCACCACTTGGACCACAGGCAAACAATTTAAGAAAACAGTTAGGATATCTGCCTGAAAATGTTAGCTTTTACAGTCAGCTTACCGGCCGTGAAGTACTGGAATATTTCTGCAAACTAAAAAAGGCCTCCCTTAAGGAAACCGACCGACTACTGGAGCAACTGGGGCTGGCCTATGCCGCTGACCGTAGAGTTAAGACATATTCAAAGGGAATGCGCCAACGACTGGGACTGGCCCAGGCACTGTTGGGAAAACCTCGATTACTATTACTTGATGAGCCCACTGCCGGTCTTGATCCTGTTGCCACTTCGGATTTTTATACCAACCTTGCTGAATTGCGCATGCAGGGTACGACCATTCTGATTTCATCTCATGTTCTACCCGGCATTGAAAAACATATCGATCGAGCGGCCATTCTTGGTAAAGGTCAACTACTCGCCTGTGGCTCACTGGATGAACTACGCAAGGCGACCAAACTACCTTTAACTTTACATGTCCGTGGCGAATGGCCAGATACTGACTGGCAACAACAACTTACCGGCCTCGATGTCGATTTCCAGCACCTTAATGGTAAACGTCTGGAACTCTTTGCCCCTCTGGAGCGTAAGATGGACATCATGCGTATCCTCACGGCTGATCCCAGTGTCAGCGATATCGACGTGATTAGTCCAACCCTCGAAAGCATTTACAACTATTACAACCGGATCCCATCATGAATACCATTTTGATTGTCGCTGAAAAAGAATTTCGCGATGGCATGCGCAATCGCTGGGTCATGGCCATCAGTATCTGCTTTGCCCTGCTTGCCCTGGGCCTGGCCTATTTTGGTGCTTCTGCCTCTGGCATAGTGGGTTTTACCTCTCTCTCCACCACGATTATCAGCCTCGCTAGTTTGGCTATCTTTTTAATTCCTCTCATTGCCCTGCTGCTTGCTTATGATTCTATCGTTGGAGAAGATGAACAGGGAACTTTACTACTACTGCTCACATATCCCTTACAACGTCATGAATTACTAATTGGTAAGTTCATGGGACATGCCGGAATTATGGCTGCCTCTACCTGCATAGGTTTTGGTATTGCTGCACTGTTAATCGCTATCATGACAGGCGAATTGTTCGACTTTAACCTGTGGCGTGCCTTTGGTCTGTTCATACTCACCGCAACCTTACTGGGATGGGTATTCATCGCCATGGCCTATGTCACCAGTGTCATAGTCGTGGAAAAATCCCGTGCAGCAGGTGTATCTCTACTACTCTGGTTCTGGTTTGTCCTAATCTTTGACCTGCTTATGTTAGGTCAGTTAGTGCTCACCAAAGGGGCAAGTGGCGGTGACTGGTTACCTTACCTGTTGCTGCTTAATCCAACCGATGTCTTTCGCCTGATAAACCTGGCCGGTTTTGAAGCTGCACGACAATATACTGGCCTTGCCCATCTGAGTGACTCCGGTGCCCTGTTTAACCCCTATATTCTCAGTTTCATCCTGCTAATCTGGATCATTACCCCACTCTCCATTGCTGTGTGGCGATTTAATACACGACGAGTCTGAGATGAAAAAAGTAACCTCACTACTATATATCGTTGTGCTTTTCTGCTTAATCTCATGTAACAAGCAGGCAAATACAATAGACATCAAGCCCATCGCCCTATCTGGTGGCGAGATATGTCATGTGTGTGGCATGGACGTTACTGGATTTCCCGGCCCAAAAGCACAGGCCTTTATTCATCATCAAGAACAACCCTTAAGGTTTTGCTCAACGGTAGATGCATTTAGTTGGCTATTGCAACCTGATACACCAGCTATTTTACGTGTTGCCTATGTACATAACATGGGTGCACACAGCGAATGGAAAAATCCAGATGAAAAACATTACATCAATGCAAAAAAAGCGTTTTATGTAACAAGCACCCAATTAACGGGTGCAATGGGCCCCACACTTGCCAGTTTCAAGGAAGAGAGTAGCGCAAAAGACTTTATGAAAAAATATGGAGGGAAATTATTTACTTATTCAGAAATTAATTTTGAAGTATTATCAAAACTACAACTAAAGAACTCACTTCATAACAACTAGCAAGTTTGTAATCACACCGCACTTAACAACTTCAGTTACATTATTTTTTATTCCTGCTAGTTTTCAATCCCTTCAGGGTCAGCAGGGCCAATATTCATGCCTATCGATACCCTGGGTTCTCTGGACCGATGTTCGGTCACTTCGTGAGGTAAAACCGGATCAAAAAACATAAATCGACCCTCTACCGGTGCTATTTCCTGCACTTTGTTCTGCTCATGCAATCGAAATAAACCTGAGCTTTCAGGAACCAATACGTAATACACGGCAGATAACAATTCATCGTCATCATCATGACTATGCAGGGTGGTCACATCACCTTTATTCATGATGTTTAACCAGAACCCGACCCGCAAACTTTTCTTCGGTTGATTTAAAATTTCTGCCGCTTTTGTCAGCCCCAGCTCAATGATGGCTTGAAGGCCTGGGTGAACTGACTGATCAATATAGAGATTTTCATATCGTCCGTGAAAATAGTGGCTGCGTTTGCTGAACTGCTCTTCAGGCAAACTCAACAGAAAGTCAGCCAGATCACTATTTAGCCCCCTGGCCTGTTCGCTGTCATAGATTGTCAACAAGCTGTCCATGACTATTCAGAACAGATCTTCTTAGACATGGGGTATCCGGGCATACCAAATTGCAATATATGATCTGCATATTGCCGATAGCCATGGGTTCGGTAAAACTCCAGCGCAGTAGTAGTACTGATTAGCCTGATTTCTTCGACTCCATTTGAGCGCGCTCTGCCTTCAGCCGTACGTAGGAGTTGTCTGCCCAGGCCCTGCCCAATATGGTCTGGATGGATATAACACAGCACCAGCATCCCCTGATGAGTGATATGACTAACCCCAGCAACTTCTCCATCAAGCATGGCGACATCGGTAACCGCGTCAGGACTGGCCATGATTTCCCGCAATTTATCTTCCGTTCGGTCTGTCAGCCAGTTTTCGATATTATGTGGCTGCCCCCCATGATCCGGCTCACACAGGATGGTGATTGACTGTCTTACCAGCTCAGCGATTTCGACAAGCTGCTCAATACTGGCCTCAACAATGTTCAAACTCTTTTCTGACATCGACTTTACAAAAAGACTCCTATTTATATAAACCGCTTCACAGGCAAAAATATACCAAGTTTGCTGAAGAAATTTCATCGATTTTATCAGGTATTCCCATGAAATAATGGGCCTTTTAACCTACTTTTAATGTGTTATATCGCGCCAGGCCGCGTCATACGGGCCTTTCAGGCCCATAAGTAATTATTTATGCTTTTTATCATAATTATTGAATTTACTTTATGGTTCGCGGCCCTATACTTCTCAGCTCCCGGGTAGTGTACCGGGTGGCCCGAGAAAGATTAAACAGGGCCTACCTGGCTACCAGGTAAAGAATTATTAACCGTTTGGACTAAACCGAAGGAGGCCAATCAATGGCTAAGAAATACGATGCGGGTGTAAAAGAATACCGCGAAACGTACTGGATGCCGGAATATACTCCGCTGGATACAGATATCCTGGCATGCTTTAAAGTAACACCACAGCCTGGTGTACCTCGTGAAGAAGTTGCAGCTGCTGTTGCCGCTGAATCTTCAACTGGTACCTGGACTACAGTATGGACTGACCTGCTGACTGACCTGGATCACTACAAAGGTCGTGCCTATGCAATCGAAGACGTACCTGGTGATGACACCTGTTTCTACGCTTTCATTGCTTACCCACTGGATCTGTTCGAAGAAGGTTCTGTTGTAAACGTTCTGACTTCACTGGTTGGTAACGTATTCGGCTTTAAAGCCCTGCGTGCTCTGCGTCTGGAAGATATCCGCTTCCCAATCGCTTACGTTATGTCATGTAATGGACCACCTCAGGGTATCCAGGTTGAACGTGACCTGCTGAACAAATATGGCCGTCCTCTGCTGGGTTGCACTATTAAGCCTAAACTGGGTCTGTCTGCTAAAAACTACGGTCGTGCTTGCTACGAAGGTCTGCGCGGCGGTCTTGACTTCACTAAAGATGATGAAAACGTTAACTCACAGCCATTCATGCGCTGGAAGCACCGTTTTGACTTCGTTATGGAAGCCATCCACAAAGCTGAAGCCGAAACTGGCGAGCGTAAAGGTCACTACCTGAACGTTACAGCTCCTACTGCTGATGAAATGATGAAGCGTGCTGAATACGCACACGAAATCGGCGCTCCAATCATCATGCATGACTTCCTGACTGGCGGTTTCTCTGCAAACACTCAGCTGGCTCAGTGGTGTCAAGAGAAAGGTATGCTGCTGCACATTCACCGTGCTATGCATGCTGTACTTGATCGTAACCCACACCACGGTATCCACTTCCGCGTACTGACTAAATGTCTGCGTCTGTCTGGTGGTGACCACCTTCACTCAGGTACTGTTGTTGGTAAGCTGGAAGGCGACCGTGACGCAACTCTGGGCTGGATCGACACAATGCGTGATAGCTTCATTCCAGAAGATCGTTCACGTGGTATCTTCTTCGATCAGGACTGGGGTTCAATGCCTGGCGTTATCCCAGTAGCTTCTGGTGGTATCCACGTATGGCACATGCCAGCACTGGTTAGCATCTTCGGCGACGATTCCTGTCTGCAGTT
>Ga0224506_10000436_pt1 | contig 35848 bp, 37 predicted proteins | sample SF_Jan12_sed_USG_2_FD_169108 | JGI IMG/M metagenome (GOLD analysis project Ga0224506, IMG submission 169108) | Sediment microbial communities from San Francisco Bay, California, United States - SF_Jan12_sed_USGS_8_1 | ecosystem: Environmental > Aquatic > Marine > Sediment | place: USA... | reverse complement strand
ATGGGTGCACCTGAGTGGATCACCGAATTTAATAAAGTGCGGTTACCGTACAACATAAATATCCTGTCACAGGCAAGTGCCGGGTTTGCGCTGGAACACACAGAAGTTCTGGATGCACAGGCACAATCACTTCGTGAAGAACGCGAAACCTTGTCGCAACAATTGCAATCCATCAATGGTGTAACCGTTTATCCGAGCAAGGCCAATTTTATTTTATTCCGCACTCCAGACGGCAAGGCTGATAACATTCATCAAGTTCTTAAGGAAAAGGGTGTACTGATAAAAAACCTGAATGGCAGTAATCCGGCATTGAAGAATTGCTTGCGTGTGACAGTTGGCAAGCCGGAAGAGAATGAGTGTTTTATTAATGCCTTACAGGAAGTGTTAGTACCATCCGGTTCTTGACGCCAATATATACGAAACACAACTATTCTAGTTTGTAATTTGCTGTGGTCGTTCCATCACTTTTAATGTTGTTTCGATCTTTTTGTCTTTACGCATCAATACAATTTTAAGTTCAGTGTCCGGCATGACACCGGCAATCATATTCATACCCTGTTTGGCATTGGTCATGGCTTGATCATTTATGTGGGTAACAATGTCTCCCGGTTGAATACCTGCCTTGTGTGCCGGCCCATTACGCAGTACACCGGTTATCAGAATACCTTCAATATTTTTTAAACCGGTTTGTTCCAGTAATTTGGGTGTCAGATCCTGAGCCTCGATACCGAGCCAGCCGCGTATTACACGACCGTGCTTAATAATATGTTGCATGACAGTCTTGGCCAGATTTACCGGGATCGCAAAACCAATTCCCTGAGAGCCTCCGGACTTGGAGAAAATGGCAGTGTTAATACCGATCATTTCTCCATAGGCATTTATCAAGGCACCTCCGGAGTTGCCGGGATTGATCGCGGCATCGGTCTGGATAAAGTTTTCATAGGTATTAATACCTAACTGGTTACGCCCGGTTGCACTGACAATACCAAGCGTGACTGTCTGGCCAACACCAAACGGGTTACCTATTGCCAAAACCACATCACCGACACGCAAGTCATTTGAATGGCCAAATGTAATACCGGGAAGATCCTCTGCCTCAATATGCAGGACAGCAATATCAGTTTCCGGATCAGAACCAACAACAGTAGCCTGAAAACTGCGTCCATCACGCAGTGCAACCTGAATTTTGTCAGCACCGTCAATTACATGATTATTCGTCAGGACATAACCCTGTGCGCTGGCAATGACGCCGGAACCCAGACTGGTGTCCAGCCGTTGACGCGGCACACCAAAAGGATTCTTACCAAAGAAACGTTTTAGTAAAGGAGAATCAAAGAAAGGATCCCGCTGTTCCCTGACAACCTTGGCGGTATAGATATTGGCAACAGAAGGGGCTGCCCGTTCAACAGCTGTTGAATAACTGACAGGACCGGTTAACTCAATACGTGGTGCATTAGAACCTGGTGTAGGGGCAGTGTCGACCAGGGCAGGTGGTGCCTGCTCGAACAGATCCGGGCGCACAAACATGAGTGTGACCGCCACAATTAACCCAACAATAATGGATTGGAAAATAAAAAAGAGTACTTTTCTTGATTGCATATGAGGTACAAGATACAAGATGCAAGATATGGGATGCAAGGTGAAAGTAGAAAGGTTTGAAAGTTTGAAAGTTAACTTGTATCTTGCATCTTGTATTTATACAGATAAATAAAAGCCCATGATTTCACTTAACGAATTAGTCACTTATACCAACCAACTGCTCGATATCGATGCATTTCGTGACTATGGACCGAATGGGTTGCAGGTCGAGGGCAGGGGTGATGTCCAAAAACTGGTCACGGGCGTGACCGCAAGTCAGGCATTGATCGATGCCGCGATTGGGGCGGATGCCGATGCCATTCTGGTGCATCATGGCTATTTCTGGAAGGGAGAAGATCCCTGCATTGTGGGCATAAAAAAACAGCGTATCGCACGTTTACTGGATGCCGGTGTGAGTCTGCTGGCCTATCATTTACCGCTTGATGCACATCCGGAACTGGGTAATAACGTGTGCCTGGCCAGAGAGTTGTCACTGTCAATTAAAGGTACATTCGGTACTGGTCCCGGTCCGGACATTGCCTTTTATGGAGAGTTATCAAAACCTATGTCTGGTGAACAACTGGTTAATTTGATTAGTGAATGTCTGGGGCGTGAGCCATTGCATGTTGCTGGTCAGAAACAGACGATAAAAACTATTGGCTGGTGTAGTGGTGGCGCACAGGGCATGATCGAGCTGGCAGCAAAGCAGGGATATGATGCCTATTTAACCGGTGAAGTGTCGGAACAAACAGTCCATATTGCCCGTGAAACCGGAATCCATTTTTATGCCGCCGGACACCATGCGACTGAGCGTTATGGTGCCCCTGCACTGGGTGCCCATCTGGCTAGCCAGTTTGGCTTGTCCCATCAATACATTGAAATTGATAATCCCGCCTGATTTAGAGAAACACTAAACCTTGTCTAAGTCTTTGTAAAATATTCGATTTTATTGATTATCCTTGACCTTCCCTTCTGGTTATAAGAGAATACGCGGCTAATTTGGGCATTAACTATTTAAGAATATTCTGAATTATCGATGAATTTCAGCCCACTAGGCCGGTTTCTCACATTAATAGCTTTCAAGAGGCTTTCCATACCATGAGCACAGACGCAGTAGATCTGAAAAGACGCCGCTTTTTAACAGTGGCAACTACAGTAGTCGGTGGTGTTGGAGCGGCGTTCGCAGCAGTACCCTTTGTCGCCTCCATGAATCCCAGTGAACGAGCAAAATCACTGGGCGCCCCCGTAGAAATAGATATCAGCAAACTTGAAGAAGGACAAATGGTTCGCGTCAAGTGGCGTGGCAAGCCGGTATGGGTTGTGCGTCGTACCAGAGATATGCTCGATGCGCTGGTATCGTTGAATGACACCGTTGCTGATCCTGACTCAGGAATGGACCAACAACCTGAATATGCAAAAAATGCATATCGTTCTGTTAAAGAAGAATATCTGGTACTGGTAGGTATTTGTACTCATCTGGGTTGTTCACCTCAGTTCAGACCAGAAGTAGCACCGGCTGATTTAGGTGCTGACTGGAAGGGTGGTTTTTTCTGTCCTTGTCATGGTTCCCGTTTTGATTTGGCAGGTCGTGTTTATAAAGGGGTACCAGCACCAACAAATCTGGAAGTACCTCCACATCATTATCTGGCGGATAGCCGTATTCTGATTGGTGAAGATGGAGGAGCAGCATAATGATGAACATGTTAGTCAATCTTCTCGGTTGGGTTGATGATCGTTTTCCACTGACCAAAATGTGGAAAGAACATCTTTCTGAATATTACGCACCAAAGAATTTTAACTTCTGGTATTTCTTCGGTTCTCTCGCTTTGCTGGTTCTGGTAATCCAGATTGTATCCGGTATCTGGTTAACCATGAGCTACAAGCCGGATGCAGAAATGGCATTTGGTTCTGTTGAATACATCATGCGCGATGTTGATATGGGCTGGTTGATTCGTTATATCCATTCAACCGGTGCATCGGCATTCTTTGTTGTTGTGTATCTCCATATGTTCCGCGGCATGATGTACGGTTCGTACAAGAAACCGCGTGAATTAATCTGGGTCTTTGGTATGTTGATCTACCTGTGTCTGATGGCAGAAGCCTTTTTGGGTTACCTGCTGCCATGGGGTCAGATGTCATACTGGGGTGCGCAGGTGATTGTAAATCTGTTTGCTGCGGTACCGTTTGGTATCGGTGAACCACTGTCTGAATGGATTCGTGGTGACTACGTTATTTCCGATGTCACACTGAACCGTTTCTTCGCCTTCCATGTGATTGCCGTACCTTTTGCACTGGCAGGACTGGTTGTCGCGCATATCCTTGCACTGCATGAAGTGGGTTCAAACAATCCGGATGGTGTTGAAATCAAGAAAAACAAGGATGCTAATGGCAAACCATTAGACGGTATTCCATTCCACCCTTACTACACAGTGAAGGATATTGTGGGTGTCGTTGTATTCCTGATTATCTTTTCACTGATCCTGTTCTTTGCACCGGAAGGATTTGGTTACTTTATCGAAGCACCAAACTTTGAGCCGGCCAACCCGCTCAAGACACCGGAACATATTGCACCGGTCTGGTACTTCACTCCGTTCTACGCCATTTTGCGTGCGGTGCCTTCGGTAGCAGGTTCTGCTTTCCCTGGTGTTGTTGTGATGTTTGCATCAGTTTTAATTCTGTTCTTGCTGCCATGGATGGATCGTAGCCCGGTTAAATCTATTCGTTACCGTGGTCTTTGCTTCAAGGTACTCCTGTTCCTGTTTGTAATTGACTTTTTTGTTCTTGGTTTCCTTGGAACTAAACCAACAACAGATTTGTATAAGTTAATGGCACAAATCGGCACGATTTATTATTTTGTTTATTTCTTTGCCTTGATGATTATTCCGCGATTTGAGAAAACCAAGCCAGTTCCAGAGAGGGTAACAGGATGAAAAAAATAATTATCGCTTGTTTATTTTTTGTATTGCCTGTGTCTGTTATGGCAGCGGGCGGTAGCGCAAATTTGATGCATGCTAACAATGATCTGCATGACAAGGCATCACTGCAGAACGGTGCAAAATTGTTTGTTAACTATTGTCTGAGCTGTCACTCTGCCAAGTACATGCGCTTTAATCGTATGGGACGCGATTTGGGTATGACAGATGAGCAGGTCAAGGATAACCTGATGTTTACAACCGACAAGGTTGTGAACACCATGGATATTGCCATGAAGCCGGAAGATGCGGCACGCTGGTTTGGCACATTGCCACCGGATCTGTCAGTAATTGCACGTTCACGTGGTACTAACTGGCTGTATACCTACTTCATGTCTTTCTATGAAGACAAATCGCGTCCGTTCGGCGTTAACAATGCCTTGTTCAAGGATGTGGGTATGCCGCATGTTTTTATGGGATTACAGGGCAAACAGGTATTGGTTGAAGCCAAAGAAGGTGAATTGCCCACGTTTAAACTGATTGAAGCTGGTACTATGGGTGAGGAAGAGTTTGCCAATGCCATGCGTGATCTGGTGAACTTCCTGGAATATCTGGGTGAGCCAATCAAGACAACACGTCAGGCGATGGGTTACAAGGTTATTCTGTTCCTTCTGATCCTGTTTGTTTTTGCCTATATGCTCAAGAAGGAATACTGGAAAGACGTACATTAAGAGAGTTGTAAGATAAAAGAGGAAAGACGCAAGTCGCAGGGTGTGTGTTGTACAATTTGCCTGTCGGGATTCCTCAAATATTTTTATAACTGTTTCAAAATCAAGGGAAGGTAAGCCGGTGTTTACCTTCCCTTGTTTCCCTAATTAACTACTTGGATTTGTCGGAGAAAAAAAATATTATGGGCGCACTTATTGCCAATCGTCGTTCAGCCATGACGCTGTTTTCAGGCGATACATGTATATATAGCCATCGCACCCGCATTGTTCTGGCTGAAAAGGGCATCAGCTACGATACACAAATCATTGATCTGGATAACAAGCCGGAAGATCTGTTCGATCTGAATCCCTATGGAACTGTACCGACTTTGGTAGACAGGGATCTTTCTATTTATAACTCCCGTATCATTATGGAATATCTAGATGAGCGTTTTCCGCATCCGCCATTAATGCCGGTCGAGCCGGTTGCGCGTGCGCGTACGCGATTAATGCTGCATCGGATTGATCGTGACTGGTATAGCGAACTCGAAGTACTTGTCCATAACAAGGACAAAAAAGCCGTAGACAAGGCACGCAAGACATTAAAAGATGGATTGACTGCCATTACAGCGGTTTTTGAGCAAAAACCTTTCTTTATGAGTGATGAAATAACCCTGCTGGATTGTGCAATTGCTGCATTATTATGGCGCCTGCCGCATTTGAAGGTTGAGTTACCACCTTCTGCCAAGGCAATTAACAAGTATGCTGAAAGCATGTTTGCTCGTGAATCATTCAAGGCTAGCTTGACCGAGGCCGAACGCGAATTACATTCATAAGAATAAGTATTTCATGACCCCCAGCCGTCCATATCTGATTCGTGCCCTTTATGAGTGGATCACCGATAACGGGTGGACACCATATTTGCTGGTTGATGCCCGTGCCAAAGGGGTAATGGTGCCATCGGAGCATGTAGAGAACGGCAAGATCATTCTCAATATTGATTCACAGGCAGTTTATGATCTTGATCTGGGAAATGAAGCTATCAGTTTCAGTGCCCGTTTCGGTGGAAAATCAATTGATATCGTGGTGCCTGTTAAAGGTGCGCTTGCCATTTACTCCAAGGAAAACGGTCAGGGTATGGTCTTTAGTGAAGAAGACTGGGATCCGGAACCACCGACTAACGGTAAAAAATCTCCTCATCTGAAACTGGTTGAATAAATCAGGCTACAAGTTATTTTCCCACTGATGATAGTCAGAAAGAAATTTCATCGACTATTATTTTTATATGATTGAACCTGTAAGGGCTGATATTACTCAGCTTCATGTCGATGCCATTGTAAATGCGGCCAATAATTCATTACTGGGCGGTGGTGGTGTCGATGGTGCAATTCACCGTGCCGCCGGAGCTGAATTACTGGCTGCCTGCCGTAAGTTAAATGGATGTCCAACCGGTGAGGCACGCATTACGCCCGGCTTTGATTTATCTGCTCAATGGATAATTCATACAGTTGGACCTGTCTGGCAAGGTGGAGATCATAATGAAGCACAGTTGCTGGAAAACTGTTATCGCAATTCACTTGAACTTGCACTGAAACATAATGTAAAGACTATTGCCTTCCCCGGTATCAGTACCGGTGTTTATGGTTTTCCGAAAGACAAGGCGGCTGACATTGCTATCAGGGTCATGCGAGAGTTTGAAGACAGGTTTGAAAAAATTATTCCCTGTTGTTTCAGTGCGAATGATTTTGTTCTTTATCAGGATATTTTGCCTGGTTGATATTTATTTTTACAGCCAATAGTAGTTGTTTCTATATAAATATTTTACCAGGATTAAGTATTCCATTAGGATCAAACTGCAATTTTATTTTTTTCATTAATCCCAGTGTGACGGGATCAATTTCCCGATCAATATAATCACGCTTTTCAAGACCAACCCCATGTTCACCTGACAGTGAGCCATTGAGGTTCAGGACAAGCTCAAATACTTCATCCAGACAGGCCTCGGCATTTTTCATTTGCACCGGATCATCAGGATCCATCAGTAAATTAACATGAATATTGCCATTACCGGCATGACCAAAATTAACAATGGTAATATTGTATTTATCTGATAATTTTTCCAGTCCGCTGATCAATGCCGGAATATGGGAAACAGGAACAACCACATCCTCGTTTATTTTTTTCGGCGCAATATTACGCAATGCCGGTGAAAGTGCCTTGCGTGTGTCCCAGAGTGCTTTTATTTCTTCTTCTGTTTCTGCGGCAATAAAACTGACAAGACCATCATTGGAGGCAGATTGTTTAATTTGCTGGATTGCCTGCGGCATAAAATCCTGTTGGCCATCTATTTCAATCATTAAAAGTGCGCCAGCATTTTGCGGCAAGTCAGCTTGCGAATAGTTTCGGATCATTTCAATGGCTTTATTATCAATAAATTCCAGCGCACACGGAATAAGAGGTTGTGCCATTATGCTGGCAACGGCCTTTGTTGCGCTGTTGATATCCTGATATACGGCCTGAATGGTTTTTTTCGATTCCGGTAACGGGGTCAGTTTCAGTGTGGCTTCGGTAATGATGGCTAGTGTACCTTCAGAACCGATTAACAGACGTGTTAGATCGTAACCAACCACACCTTTGGTTGTGTAGGTACCGGTTTTAATTTCTTCACCGGTACCGATTACTGCCTTGAGCGCCAGTGTATTTTCACGTGGTGTACCGTATTTCACTGCGCGTGGGCCGGCTGAATTGTAGGCAAGGTTGCCGCCAACTGTGCAATATTCTGAACTGGTAGGATCAGGCGGCCAGAAAAAACCATGTTCTCCGGCTTTATCCTGAATCGCTTTATTTGTCACACCGGGTTGAACGACGATGACGCGATTGTCCGGATCCATTTTTATTATTTGATCCATGCGTTCAAAGGAAAGTACCAGCCCGCCATTAATCGGCGTGGCGGCACCGGTTGTGCCGGTACCACGCCCACGTGCCGTGACCGGAACATTATGCGTAAAGCAAAGCTTGACGAGATCACGTACCTGTTCATGCGTTTGAGGGAAGGCAACCATGTCAGGCAGTGCATGACGACGGCTGTTATCAAAACCATAGGCCCAGCAATCGGCCTCATCAGTTACCAGACCATTTTCACCAACGACTTGACGACATTGGGAAGTAAAATCAGATGAGACAGGAATGTGGCTAACAGAAGACATTCTGTTTTTAATCGATATACTCAAATATTTTTACAACACGCTGTACACCGGAAACCTTACTGGCTGCATCAGCGGCCTGATAACCTTCATCGCGTGTTACCAACCCCATCAAATAGACCACTCCGTTTTCAGTCACCACCTTGACACGGGTAGCATCCAGATTATCAATACGGAAAATCTGTATTTTTACCTTTGATGTAATATAGGTATCACCGCTTCTTGTAATCAGTGAACTGGGCGCTGACAGTTGTACTTCATTGTGTACGCGACGCACACTGGTAATGTTTTTTACCATACTGACAATACGATCACGCAATTCGACTGTTGGCGCTTCGCCGGTGATCAATACAACCCGATTAATACTGGTAAAGTTGATATGACTCTTGTCAAACATTTCACTATCAGAAAGCCATTGTTCACGCGCTTTTAGTTCAATGGTTTCATCGTCAACAAATGTGCCGACCGAACGCCGATCATGTGCCGCGACTGCACCGGTAGCCGCACTGGTCACCAGTATTTCCGCGCAGCCATTCAGCAATCCCGACAGTAAAATAATGAAAGATAAAACCAGACCTTTTGTTATCATTTTTAATCTCCGTTTTTCATCCTGTTAATTTATGGTCAACCAAATCACAAATTGAATGAATAATCATAATATGGACTTCCTGAATACGTGCTGTCGAATCTGACGGGACACGTACTTCAACATCACTTTCCTTTAGTAATCCGGCCATCTTGCCGCCGTCTTTTCCGGTCAATGCGATCACCTTGAGTTCCTTGGCATGTGCCGCCTTGATGGCATTGGCAACATTGGCAGAATTGCCGCTGGTCGAGATGGCAAGCAATACATCCTGCGGATAACCCAATGCCGTGACCTGACGGGCAAAAATATCATCATAGTGATAGTCGTTTGCAACCGAGGTGATAGTGGATGTATCCGTTGTAAGAGAAATAGCCGGGAGACCCGGACGTTCCATCTCAAAACGGTTAATCATTTCAGATGAAAAATGCTGGGAGTCACCAGCCGATCCGCCATTGCCGCAACTCAGGATTTTATTGCCCTGCAATATGGCATCGGTAATGGTTTCAGCCGCGCGCACAATGGCTGGCGCTAACGGGTCAATTGCCTGCTGTTTAAGCCGGATGCTTTCTTCAAAAAGATGTCTTACTCGTTCCAGTGCATTCATGACGGTTATGATACCTCAAAGGCATTTGTAATCCACTGTATATCGCCCTGCCCAAGCTGACCGGTAATGGAAATAACATCAAATCGACAGGGATGTTTTGCTGCCTTTTTGTTTTTCTGTAACCAGAGTGCGGCAGTTGCAGCCAGTTTAGATTGCTTGCGCTGGTCTACCGTATCAGCCGCAGAACCAAAGGCGTTGTTTTTGCGATAACGAACTTCAACAAAGACCGTGGATTTTTTTTCATTCATGACCAAATCAATTTCACCATAGGCAGAACTGAAATTGCGTTCTACCAGCTTCAATCCTTTCCCCTCAAGGTATTCAAGTGCAATGTCTTCGGCCTTTTTGCCGGTATAAAGATGCTGGTTTGAAGCTGAAGATGCAGGCATCAGTACTAGTTTGCCCGTGGAAGAATTCTGGCCCTTCCGTATTTAAACGAAGCCCAGGTCAATTGACGATGAATGCGTTGTGACGCATCCATATAAAGGTGGCCGGTTTCACCATAAAAACGTTCACCCTGAAAATTTCTTAACTGTTCAATCCGGTTAACCAGACTATAGGCATCAACCCCGAGTGCATGCAGGCGAGTTACCTGCTCGGTTTGATTCGGCCATTCTTGTTTAATGTTTCTCTTTAATCCCTGTTTGGTTGAACCGAATCCCAGTACCCATGGCATATCGCTGAATATAATGTCATCCATATCACGGTCAGCCGTCCTGTTTGCAAAACCGGCATAGGCATGGGATGTTGTATAAACAGGGAGTCTGGAAGCGCGATTAAATTTAAGCTGTGGTCTCAGTTGACGCGTCTCTACCGGGAACCCCAGCATAAACACAAAATCAACATCCTGACGACGGCGTTCTTCGTGCTTTATTTTTCCACCCAACAGTCGTCGAAGATATTTTGCACGTTCATTGCTTTTATCAACATGCAGTAGTTGCTTAACCGGATTGGCAAAATCCTTTTTGGTGCGATCATAACTTTCCATGCCGACCATTTTACCGCCGAGTTGGGTCCAGCGTTCGTAAAAGGCATTGTAAACCCGTTCCCCCCAGCTGGTTTGCGGAATAATGGCAATGCCTTGTGAATGTCCATCCAGCCAGACACGTTCTGCCGTCTGACGTGCTTCATCTTCAGGAGACAGTGCAAACTGGAAAAAATTATTACTTACATCAGCATCATCACCATAATTGAGAGCCAGTGTCGGTACGGAAGAATTAAAATTACTGGCAATGGTATTAACACCGGATTTACTCAAGGGGCCAACAATAAACTGTGCACCTTCTTCAATCGCCTGCCGGTATTTTGTGAGCAACATGTCAGTGTCACCATTTTCACCGCCGACATCATAAATTTTGACAACCGGTTTTGGTTCTGACGTATCTGCATAATAGGCAGCAAAAAAACCATTACGTACAGCTTCAGCCTGATAGGCAAATTTACTGCTCAGGGGTAACAATAACGCGATGTGATTGTATTTTTGTTCCACCGTACGTGTGCCGGTTACTGTGATCGGCGGCAGTTCATCAAGATCAGCCGGATGATCAGGATATTGTTTTTTCCACAGTTCAAGTTGTTGTTCAAGTTCTTCCGGATCAAAACCAAATTGTTTTTTAATGGCAACCAGCGTTACCCAGCCACTGAAAACACCGGGCTGCATATTCATGCGCTGCAACATTTCGACCGAGAGACGGGCAAGTGTCAGGTAGGCAAGGTGGTCATTTGCCATCCGGTCTTCCGATTTAACCAGCAAGCTGGAAAGCATGAAACGTTCTCTTGCAGATTCAAATGCATTGCCGGTCGCGGCGAGGACATCGGCACGTGTTGTGTGAAACTCGATGCGCAGTGGCAATGACAGGGTTTGATCCGGAACAAGATTTAATAACAAGCGCTGTGCGCGATCGGTATCCCCATTGGCTATTGCCAATTGCGCCTGCAGTAATTTCTTATGAAAACCGAAAACCGGAGTCAATCCGGTGATATCGACTGTCGCAAGTAAAGCCCCGGCTTCCTTTGTATGATGACCTTTCACCAGCGCACGCGCGGCCATTAACTGGAAATGCTGTTTCTGTGGCGCAATGGCCGTTTCAGCCAACAGGGAGTATTCCCGAGAGGCGAGCAAATAATCCTGACTGGCTTCGGCTTCCTGTGCCTTTTCCTGATCACCCTGAGGCGAAGTAGTAATACCAAAGCTGATACCGGCCATTCTGGTTCCACAACCATTTAGCGATAAAAGCAGGGCAAGCAGCAGGACAACACCGAGGTGTGAGCGGTTAAACACAGGCTTTTGAATTGGGTTAATTACGCTAAACATAGTATTACTGGAAGATAAGATACTTTATTATGGATTTTGTTCAGCTGATTTTAACAGACACTCTATATAATGAATAATCAGAATTCGGGTACCTTGTATGTGGTGGCCACCCCCATCGGAAATCTGGGGGATATGAGCCAGCGTGCAGTGGATGTGCTCAAGCAGGTGGATGTGATCGCCGCCGAGGATACCCGCCACAGTGGCCGGCTTTTACAGCACTTTGTCATCAATACCCCGACTATTGCGGTACATGAACATAATGAGGTCAAGATCGCGGCGGAGCTGATAGCACGACTGGAGCAGGGGGAATCCATTGCGCTCATCAGTGATGCCGGCACCCCGCTGGTCAGCGATCCGGGCTATCACCTGATCCGTATGGCTGGTGATGCCGGTATTCAGGTCACACCTATCCCCGGTGCGTGTGCCGCGATCACGGCCTTGTCTGCCTCCGGTCTGCCAAGTGATCGTTTCAGTTTTGAAGGTTTTCTGCCAGCCAAATCAACAGCCAGAAAAAGTACGCTCGAAAAACTTATACACGAAACCGGCACGTTAATTTTTTATGAAACCCCGCACCGTATTGTCGAATCGCTTGCCGACATGACAGCGATTTTTGGTGAAGAACGCGAAGCTGTCATGGCACGCGAACTCACAAAGAAATTCGAAACCATCAAGCGTGCACCGTTGGGTGAAATCTTGTCATTTGTTAAAGACGATAACGATCAACAAAAGGGCGAGTTCGTGATTTTGATCCACGGTGCTGAAAAGCAACCGGATACAGGTGAAGACATGCAAGAACTGCAACGTATCCTTAAAATTCTGCTTGAGAAAGTTTCACTCAAGGAAGCGGTAGCAATTGCAGTAGAAATCACCGGCCTGAAAAAGAATCAGGTGTATGAACAGGCGGTTGCATTGAAGGAAAAAAATTCTTTAGAATGAGTCTGCTTTCGACCCAAAGCGGACATTTTGATAGGTAATATGTCTAAACCATTTATAATGGTTGATTATATATTTCCTGATTGGGCATAAAAGAATGGAAAATAACATTAAAGAAAATATATTAGATACATTAATAGAAATAACCAATCTGCTCGATTTATGTAACATTAGAGATGTTTCTGATTTATTCAGAAAAGATATCGATATTATAAGAGATGTTGATTTTAATTCAGATGAAGGTGTTACCAAGCTAAAGAATTTAAAATCAAAGATGGTGGGAATGGGCTCGTTTACAGATATACCTTTATACCCCCCTGAATCATCCTCATTTTCAAGAGAGGATCTGGAAAAGAAACAATTAGATTTGGCAAACAAAATATTAGAATTAGCAAATAAAGCGATTGGCAGATAGCGACCCAAAGCGGACATTTTGAAAGACATATGCCACAATCCTTTATAAGGATATATAACCTAGTTTCAAATTACAGCCTAAATCTAACTGCTAAAAAATATGAAAATCATAAAATACTTAACAATGCTCAGTTTTATTCTAGTTGGCGGTTGTTCTAACAAAACAGGTAATGAAGCTGAAATTCTTCTGCTTGATACAAAACAAAATTTTATATTATTAAGGCTACTCGAATCCAAGAAAGTGGTTGACGATGATATTCGTCAAAGCTTTGAGCTAGGGTTCACTAGAAAACTATTACTTATCGGTTCGGCATCATTGGATATTGACAACCTAAAAGGGAATGAACTTAGTGGGTTATGTTATCTAATTACATATAGCACTCAAACTCAACTTGGTGGTGCTGCGATGAAAGATGCTGCACTAGCCAGTATGGCGGTAGAGTATGCTAGATCTATTGAAAAAGAAGTAATGAGACGAATCAAAAAACTTCAAGCTACCTTAGGTGGTAAAGACTGCAACATTGGATGAAATTAAATGTCCGCTTCTGGCCGAAAGCTGTCACATTGAAAACAATAAAAATCTCTACGACTAAAATTCTATTTGGTTGATATCACTTTTGCCAAGTCTTTCTGTGAAGCACCCAATGCTAGTAAAGATTTAATTAATAGATCAATTGAGACAGAGGCTTCTCCGGCTTCCATTTTTGCAACTCTTGATTGACTGGATTTAATGAGCTTTGCAAATTCAATCTGACTTAAGTGTTTACGTCTTCTCATTTCTCTCAGGCTTTTACTTAAAGAAAGTTTCATTTCAATAAATGCTTCTTCTTCTGGAGACAAGCCCAGAAAATCAGCAGCAGTTCCAACCTTCCAGCCCTTTGCTTCCAGCTTTTTTCGTTTAGCGTGTTTCATTGTCGTAATCTCTCAATCTGTCTTTGCATATATCAATGATTCTCTTGGGTGTCTTGCTGGTCTTTTTATCAAACACTTCAAGGATCACAATGGCATCGGTATCTATACGGTACATAATCCGCCACGTTACACTGCTATCTATAATACGAAGCTCATGACATCGTTTCCCGATAGTTGGCATGGGTCTGGATTGAGGCATGCCAAGCTTCTCACCGGTTTGTAGCTTCCGTAGCAGGAAACCCGCTTCAATGCGTGCGGTGGCTGAAAATGGTGGTGTCTTGATTTCACCATGAAGCCACACGACATCCTTGTCTTGTGTAATCATGTATATAAATATATGTCGAATATGACATATATTCAACCTTCGATTATCATGCTGATATTATTATTGTTTATTGATGCTTTGGTGATTCAAGCTTAAATACAGGCTTTTCATTGACACCTACCCCAATCACCCCCATGATCCCCCTCGAAGTCGGCCAGACAGCCGCCCCGCAAGGGGAGGAAAGTCCGGGCTCCATAGGGCAAGGCGCCAGGTAACACCTGGGGGGCGTGAGCCTACGGAAAGTGCCACAGAAAATATACCGCCCCTTCGGGGGTAAGGGTGAAATGGTGCGGTAAGAGCGCACCGCGCTGGTGGTAACATCAGTGGCAGGGTAAACCCCGCCGGGAGCAAGACCAAATAGGGGAACATATGGCGCGGCCCGCGTTGTTCCCGGGTAGGTTGCTTGAGGTGCATGGCGACGTGCATCCCAGATGAATGGCTGTTCAAGACAGAACCCGGCTTATCGGCCGACTTCAATTTTTTCTCTCCAAAACTCTTAATAATCTACATTAAAGTCGCCCAACAAGGCTCTGAAATGGCACTTTTTGTTATGTTTTTGCGCCCCCCTGTTTTTACCCCCAAATGCTCGTAAGTCACTGTCAAATAAGAACTTATTTAAGAATTTTATGGGCAATTTTCTTGACATATTTGTAAAAAAACACCTATAGTGTGGAGAAGTGGGATAATGTGGGTAAAAGTGGATCAAAGAGGTGAAACGTGTTTCGCGGAGTTAATACGGTCAATCTGGATGCGAAGGGCCGCCTGGCGGTGCCGACCCGTTATCGGGAGCGTCTTAATGAACGCTGTGATGGCAAACTTGTCATTACAGTGGATCGCGATCATTGCCTCCTTTTATATCCGTTACCCGATTGGGAAGACATCGAACGCAAGCTCGTACGTTTACCCAGCCTGAACAAACAGGCACGTAAACTGCAACGCCTGTTAATCGGGCATGCGACAGACATTGATATAGATGGACATGGTCGTTTGCTGGTGCCACCACCATTACGCGAATTTGCCAATCTGGACAAACGCGTTGTGATGATTGGTCAAGGCAACAAATTTGAAATATGGAATGAAGAAGTATGGGCGGAGAAACGTGATACCTGGTTAGCAGGCGATGAAGATGACAAGTTGCCATTACCTGCCGATCTTGAGTCGTTATCACTGTAGTGGATTCATCACAGCAGCACAGGCCGGTTTTACTGGAGGAGGTAATTGAAGCCTTGAATATACAACCTTCAGGCATTTACATCGACGGTACTTTTGGCCGGGGAGGTCATGCCGCTGCCATTCTTGAAAGATTGTCAGAGAAAGGTCACTTGTTTGCGACAGATAAGGATCCGCAGGCCTTGCAGGAAGCAAAAAACAGGTTTGGAAACGATCAGCGTTTTGAGATAGAGCAAGGCTCGTTTGCCACGTTGGCACAGCTGGCCGAGAAGCATCACATAAAGGACAAGGTCAACGGTATTCTGCTTGATCTGGGTGTTTCCTCTCCGCAACTGGATGATGCTGATCGCGGTTTCAGTTTTCGTCATGACGGCCCTCTTGATATGCGCATGGATCCAGACAGTGGCATGAGTGCGGCCGAGTGGATTGCAAGGGTATCTGAACAGGAATTGACACAGGTGTTACGTGATTATGGTGAAGAACGTTATGCCAAGCGTATTGCACGCGCAATTATCAAGGCGCGTGACAACTCGGTTATTGAAACAACCGGTCAGTTATCAGCGATTGTGAAAGAAGCCAATCCGGCATGGGAAAAGAACAAGGATCCGGCAACACGCAGTTTTCAGGCGATACGCATTTTTATTAACCGTGAGCTTGATGATCTGGCGGAATGCCTGGAACAGTCACTGGATGTGCTCGCACCCGGTGGTCGTTTGGCGGTGATTAGTTTTCATTCGCTGGAAGACAGAATGGTAAAACGGTTTATGCGCAAGCATGCAAAGGGAGATGATTTTCCACTGGATTTGCCGGTAACACAGGCGCAGCTCAAGCCACGGTTACGGGAAGTTGGCAAGGCGATTAAACCGGGTAAAACAGAAACTGAACAAAATCCGCGTGCACGCAGTGCCGTTTTGCGCGTGGCGGAAAAATTACATTAATGCAAAGAGCTATTTTTGCATTTTTGATTATGTCGGTGCTGGGAAGCGCAGTGGGTATTGTGTATGCGAAACACCAGAACCGAAAACTGTTTGTGCAATTACAAACATTGCAGTCGGAAAGAGATGCAATGAATACGGAGTGGGGAAAACTGCAGCTGGAACAGGCAACATGGGGTACGCATGGACGTATTGAACGTTTTGCGCACGACAAGTTGCATATGTCAGTACCGGCGGCAGGAGAAATTAATATGATTGTCAGCAAGCAAGGCGGGAGTCATTAATGCAATTATCCTTTAGCTGGGATAGACCACAGAAAAGACAGAAAGTGTTTGTCTTACGACGCTATCTGGTTTTGTCTGTATTGCTTGGCAGTATGTTTGTGCTGGGATTACGTGGTGCCCAGTTGCATTTGTTTGAAAATGATTTCCTGCGCAACAAGGGTGACCAGCGTCACTTACGCACCATTTCGATTGCCGCTGATCGCGGTGTGATTACTGATCGTCATGGCGAACCCGTTGCAATCAGTACGCCAGTTGATTCAGTTTGGGCAAACCCGAGTGAGTTAATTACAGCGCGCGATCAGTGGGGCAAGCTGGCACAAATACTGGACATCAATCCGGAACAGTTACAACAGCATTTAATGAAACGCAGTCAGCGTGGATTTGTTTATCTCAAGCGTCATGTTAATCCTGAAGTTGCCCAAAAGGTGAAGGAACTGGCATTGCCAGGTATTGCATTACAACGTGAATATCGCCGTTATTATCCGGCCGGTGAAGTCATGGGACATGTTATCGGTTTTACTGACATTGATGACAACGGACAGGAAGGACTCGAACTGACCTTCAATGAATTGTTGAAGGGAACGGATGGCAGTAAACGCATTATGAAAGACAATCTGGGGCGTGCTGTAGAAACCGTAGAAAATATTGTGACACCCCATGCAGGTAAACCCCTGACGCTCAGTATTGATCAGCAATTGCAGTACATCACTTATCGTGAGCTAAAGGCGGCAGTGAAAAAACACAAGGCACGTGCAGGAACGGCCGTGATTATGGATGCCAATACCGGTGAAGTGTTGGCAATGGTGAACCAGCCTGCATTTAATCCGAATGATCGTTCGCGTTTGCGCAGCAATAGTTATCGTAATCGTGCAGTAACTGATGTCTTTGAGCCGGGTTCGACAATTAAACCATTTACGATAGCGGCCGCGCTCGAAAGTGGCCGTTTTCATGCGCGTTCACGCATTGATACTTCCCCCGGCACTTTAAAGGTAGGACGCAAACTGATCCGTGACATCCGTGATCACGGCATTATTGACATGGCGACTGTATTACAAAAATCCAGCAATGTGGGTGCAACCAAAATGGCCTTGTCTATCAAGCCGGAATATTTATGGCAAACATTATCAGATGCCGGGTTTGGCAAACAGACCAACAGCGTGTTTCCGGGAGAGTCCAGCGGTCTATTGAGCGATTATCAAAACTGGAACGAGATTGAGCACGCAACACACGCCTATGGCTATGGTATGTCGGTGACCAATCTGCAACTGGCGCGCGCCTATGTGGTGCTGGCGAATGGTGGCAGGCTATTACCTGTTTCAGTGCAGCGTCGTGATGATGCACCGGAAGGTTTTCGTGTGATGCATGAGAAAACAGTCAAGCAAGTGCTTCACATGATGGAAAGTGTTATCGAAGAAGGTGGCTCCGGTGAACTGGCGAAAGTGGCCGGTTATCGTGTGGCGGGCAAGACCGGTACAGTGCATAAGGCCGGTCCCGGTGGTTATCAGGAAGACAAATATTTATCCATGTTTGCAGGAGTCGTGCCTGCCAGTCGTCCACGATTGGTCATGACCATCATGATTGATGAGCCTAAAGGCAAGGAATATTTTGGTGGTCGCGTGGCGGCACCGGTATTTGCCAATGTGATGCGTGATGCATTGCGCCTGATGGACATTGCACCTGATGACAAGAAATTACTGCGTGCACAAATGTTGCCTGGCAGTCCAATGTCTTCCGAGGTGACATTATGATGGCTGAACAGATAAGCACAATGGAATACTCATTAAAGGCATTGTTACGCGGCTTTGCCAATGTAAGTGATGCCATGGACTGTATTGTTACCGGTTTATCGATTGACAGTCGTCATATAGCACCGGGAGATTTATTTGTTGCCTGTGCCGGTAGTAACGTGCAGGGCTATGAGTTTATTGAACAGGCAGTTCAATCCGGTGCGATTGCCATCGTGGTAGACAGTGAGGACAGTGCCAACAACATAGAGCGACTGGATGCTGTTCCGGTGATTGCAATTGATGATCTGAAAAACAAGCTGGGACTGATTGCTGATCGTTTTTATGATCATCCATCACAGGAAATGTTTGTGATCGGAATTACCGGCACCAATGGCAAGACATCCTGTGCCCATTTTCTTTCACAGGCATTGCACAGCGAATCAGAACCCTGCGGGATGATCGGTACTCTGGGTAATGGCTTGTATGGTGATATCAAGCCCGGCACACATACAACCCCGCTGGCAATTCCGTTACATGGATTGATATCTGACATCCGTGATGCCGGTGGAATACGGCTTGTTATGGAAGTCTCATCACACGGTCTGGAACAAAACCGTATCGGTGGTGTGCAGTTTGATCTTGCCTTATTCACCAACCTGTCACGTGATCATCTGGACTATCACGGCAATATGGAAAATTACGGTAAAGCCAAACGCCAGTTATTCCAGATCGAAGGTTTGCAATATGCGGTCATCAATGCAGATGATGCATTTGGCCAGACGTTATTAAAAGATATTTCTGATGCTGTTTCCGTTGTTGCCTACAGCCTTTCCGGCACTGCACTCCAGGGGATAAGTACAATCCGTGCAACGCAGGTAACACTGGATGAAAACGGCATCACAATGCAGGTGGATACGCCCCGGGGAAGTGGTGAATTGCACTCATCACTTCTCGGGCGTTTCAATGCAGAAAACCTGCTTGCCTCCCTGTCATGCTTGCTGGAGATGGGACTGGATCTGGAAGAGGCACTCGAACGCTTGGCAAAAGTCAGTACTGTTCCCGGTCGTATGGAGCGAATCAAGGGTAACCATGGCCCTGTTGTGATTGTTGACTATGCCCATACTCCGGATGCACTGGAACACGTATTAAAGGCGGCGCGCGAACATTGCACGGGCAAACTCTGGTGTGTGTTTGGTTGTGGTGGTGATCGTGATCAAGGCAAACGTCCGTTGATGGGTGAGGCGGCAGTGACACTTTCTGATCATGTCATTGTGACAGACGACAACCCTCGCCATGAAGATCCCAAAAAAATCGTTAACGGTATTTTGAGCGGCATGGAAAACCGTGAGCATGTTTCTATTGAACATGATCGTGCCATGGCAATTCGCAATGCAATTGAACAGGCAGATAAAAATGATCTGGTTCTGATTGCAGGTAAAGGTCATGAAGATTACCAGATAATCGGCGACGAAAAACGGTCTTTTAGTGATCGTGAATATGTAAAAGTATTACTGACATGATGATGGCAATGACAGAGACAGACAACAGTGTACAACCGGCCGTACTCAAACACTGGCAGCTTTCCGAACTGTCATTGGTGTTGTCTGCGCAAATAAAAGGTAACGATGTGCATTTTGATAATGTCAGTACGGATACACGAGCAATAAAGAAGGGTGCCCTGTTTATCGCACTGGTCGGTCCCAACTTTGATGGACACGATTATGTTAAAGAGGCTGAAAACAGGGGAGCAGTAGCCTTGCTGGTTGATCGGGAAGTGACATCACCCTTGCCACAAATAATAGTCAGGGATACCCGTCTGGCTTTGGGTCAGTTTGCTGCTGCATGGCGTGCCGGTTTTGAGATTCCGGTTGTGGGTGTAACAGGCAGTAATGGCAAAACAACAGTAAAGGAAATGATTGCGGCCATTCTTGGTCAACAGGCACCGGTGCTGATGACACAGGGAAATCTGAATAATGATATCGGCTTGCCGTTGACATTGTTCAATCTGGCCAAAGAGCACAAACATGCAGTGATTGAAATGGGTGCCAATCATCCCGGAGAAATTGATTACCTGACACATATTGCCCAACCGAATGTAGCAGTAATAACCAATGCCGCGAATGCCCATCTGGAAGGTTTTGGCAGTATAGAAGGCGTGGCACATGCCAAGGGTGAAATCTTTGGTGGTTTATCACAAAACGGTGTTGGCATTATCAATGCAGATGATCATTATTTTGAACTCTGGTCAGGCTTACTGAAGGATCACAAAGTGATTAGTTTTGGTCTGGAGAACAAGGCTGATGTTTCTGCAAGCTGGAAGGGAGATGCCATTCACAGTGATATCAATATCACTTTCCCTGGTGGAGAGGTTAAATGTGTATTGCATGTGCCGGGCAAGCACAATGTGATGAATGCATTGGCGGCAACGGCTGCGACTCTGGCGGTTGGTATACCGGCAGAACAAATCAAGGCCGGTCTGGAAAGTTTCAGGTCGGTAAAAGGAAGATTGCAGACCAATACAGGTTTTAACGGTGCAGTTGTGATTGATGATACCTATAACGCTAATCCAACTTCATTATCAGCAGCAATTGATGTTTTGAGTTCCTGTGGGGGGGAGAAAGTGCTCGTCCTTGGAGATATGGGCGAATTGGGCAAGGACGCCCAGGCACTTCATAACCGAACAATTGAATATGCGATTCAAAAATGTATTCAACGTATTTTTACACTGGGGGAATTAACCGGCACAGCGATCAAGGCATATCCGGAACAGGGTAAAAATTTTGACAGTACGGAACAACTTGTTGCCGCACTGAAACCGTTACTGGATAAAAACACAACAGTACTGGTTAAAGGTTCACGTTTCATGCACATGGAAACGGTCGTGCACGGATTACTGGAGAAGAATAATTAAATGTTTGTCTATCTTGCAGATTACCTGACACAGTTTCATAGCGGCTTTAATGTTTTCCAATACATTACATTGCGTGCGATTCTGGGTGCGCTGACGGCACTGGTTTTATCTTTTATGATTGGCCCTGCGATGATCCGTAAACTGAGTTTTCACCAGATAGGGCAAACGGTCAGACAGGATGGCCCTATTAGTCATTTACCCAAGGCAGGTACACCGACAATGGGCGGTGCATTGATTCTGGTTGCCATTGGTGTAGCGACCTTGTTGTGGGCTGATCTGGGTAACCGTTATGTCTGGGTTGCCTTGGTAGTGACATTCCTTTTTGGGGCGATCGGATTTCTGGATGATTACATCAAATTGATTCAGCGCGATCCAAAAGGATTAATACCGCGTTACAAATATCTGATGCAGTCTGTGGTTGGTTTGGGTGCTGCATTTTATTTATTTGATGCGGCTTCTGTGCCAGCCGAGACTCAGCTGATTGTCCCGTTCTTCAAAAATTTCGTGATTGAACTAGGTGCCTTTTACATCATCCTGACTTATTTTGTGATCGTGGGTTCCAGTAATGCAGTCAATCTGACTGATGGACTTGATGGACTGGCAGTTATGCCTTGTGTACTGGTCAGCGGTGCACTGGGTATTTTTGCCTATGTGGCAGGTAATATTAATTTTGCCGGTTACCTTGGCATACCCTATGTTCCCGGTGTGGGTGAGTTGACCGTATTCTGTGCAGCATTGGCGGGCGCCGGTCTTGGTTTCCTCTGGTTTAATGCCTATCCCGCACAGGTCTTTATGGGTGATATTGGCGCACTCGCATTGGGTGCTGCGCTCGGTATTGTTGCCGTTCTGGTCAGACATGAACTGGCACTGGTGATAATGGGAGGCGTGTTTGTGATGGAAACCGTTTCCGTTATTTTGCAAGTAGGTTCTTTCAAGTTAACCGGCAAGCGCATTTTTCAAATGGCGCCGCTGCATCATCATTTTGAATTAAAAGGCTGGCCGGAGCCGCGCGTGATCGTGCGTTTCTGGATTATTACCGTGATACTGGTTTTGATTGGTCTGGCAACATTGAAAATTCGTTAATGCAATGCTGAATTGTTTAAACAGGATAAATGTACAGGAAATGATAACACCGACAGGAAGCATGGATAACACAAGGTTTGACCCTGAGCGTCAGACACTGGTGGTTGGTCTTGGCAAGACAGGTTTGTCATGTGTGCGTTTCCTTGTCAAAAAAGGTGTTGCAGTTGCGATTGTCGATAGTCGTGAAATGCCGCCCGGACTGGATGTGTTGCGTGAAGAGTTTCCTGATGTGGCTGTTTTTGTAGGTGGCTTCAGTGAAGAGGCATTTGCTTCTGCACAACAACTCGTAATCAGTCCCGGTGTGTCGTTGAAAGAGCCGCAAATTCAATCAGCGTTGCATCACGGGATACCGGTGATCAGTGATATTGAATTGTTCGCCACGTATGCAAAGGCACCCATCATTGCGATTACCGGTACGAATGGTAAAAGCACCGTTACATCACTGGTTGGACTAATGGCGGTAAAAGCAGGCAAAAATGTCAGGATTGGTGGCAATCTGGGTACACCGGCACTGGATCTGATTGATGAAAATGATGCAACCGAACTTTATGTGCTTGAGTTGTCCAGTTTTCAACTGGACTCAACAAAACATATGAATGCCGCTGTTGCCGCCGTGCTGAATGTTTCTCCTGATCACATGGATCGTTACGACTCTGTTCAGGATTACATCACATCCAAGCAGAGAATTTATCAAGGTAGTGGTGTCATGGTGATGAATCGTGATGATCATGAAGTCATGGCAATGTCCATTCCAGGCCGGAAAATAAAAACCTTTGGTCTGGGTGAGCCGGAAGAGAAAGAGTTTGGAATCCGAAATCGTAAAGGCGGTTACTGGATTGTTTATGGTGACATGGATCTAATCAGCGTGTCAGATTTACTTATTCGCGGTAAACATAATTTGTCTAATGCATTGGCAGCACTTGCCATTGGCCGCGCAGCAGAATTTCCATTACCAGCCATGCTGGATGCATTACGATCGTTTCGGGGTTTGCCACACCGCATGCAGTGGGTTGCAGAAACAGGTGGTGTTAACTGGTATAACGATTCCAAGGGAACAAATCCGGGTGCAACAGTTGCTGCATTGAGAGGATTGTCAGAACCAGTGGTGTTAATTGCAGGTGGTGATGGCAAGGGTGCGGATTTTTCACCCATTCGTGAAGCGGTTGTTCATCATTGTCGTGCGGTTGTCCTGATTGGGCGTGATGCGCCACAGATTGAAAAAATATTATCAGGTCTGGTTTCACTTGTTCAGGCTAATGATATGAAAGAGGCGGTAGTTCGGGCCAGTGAGCTGGCACAACCCGGTGATGTTGTGTTGTTGTCACCCGCTTGCGCCAGTTTTGACATGTTTTCTGATTATAAGGCCAGAGGTGATGCCTTTGTTCAGGCCGTGCAGGGGATGGCGGCATGAGAAAATACAACAAAAAAACAACCATGACAGTCGATGAACCTGCGCGCATTGATTTCTATTTGTTGGGCGCAACCCTGATTCTGCTTGCATTGGGACTGGTGATGGTGACATCGGCTTCCATTTCAGTTGCCGATCAAAAAACAGGACAGCCTTTTTATTATTTGTTCAGGCAATCTGTCTATGTCGGAATGGGCCTGCTTTGTGGATTTGTTGTTTCAACCATGCCGGTTTCATTCTGGGAAAAACATAATCCCAAATTATTGCTGGCAGGTATTGTCCTGCTGGTACTGGTGCTTATTCCCGGGATTGGACGTGAAGTCAATGGCAGTATTCGCTGGATCGGGTTTGGATTGTTTAACTTGCAGCCCTCGGAGTTGGTGAAACTGTTTGTTGTGATCTATTTGCCGGGATATTTGATGCGTCATACCAATGAGGTACAAACATCGGTCAGCGGGTTGATTAAGCCCATGTCATTATTACTTTTGATCTGTGCCTTGTTATTGCTGGAACCGGATTTCGGTGCTGCCTCTGTTATTTTAATGACAGGACTGGGTGTGATGTTTATGGGTGGCGTACGTTTATTGCAATTCAGTCTGTTTATGTCAGGCATGCTGGTCGTGCTGGCAGGACTGGCATTGTCATCTCCCTATCGTGTTGAACGACTGACTTCCTTTATGAATCCATGGGCAGATCCCTTTAACAGCGGATTCCAGTTAACACAGGCGCTGATTGCATTTGGTCGTGGAGATTTCAGCGGCGTTGGTCTGGGCGACAGTGTTCAGAAACTGTTTTATTTACCAGAGGCACATACTGATTTTCTGTTTGCCATCATGGCAGAGGAACTTGGGTTCATCAGTACTTTGTTTGTGATTGCTCTGTTTGTCATCATTGTCTGGCGCAGTTTTAAAATCGGACAACTCGCGGAACAACAGGAAAAACTGTTTTCCGCATTTCTGGCTTATGGCATCGGATTGTGGCTGGGTATTCAGGCGTTTGTGAACATCGGTGTCAATATGGGTCTGTTGCCTACCAAGGGATTGACCTTGCCTCTGATGAGTTATGGCGGCTCCAGCATTGTTGTCACCTGTGCCGCTATCGGGATCCTGTTACGCATTTATTTTGAATTGCGTACTTCCGGTGCGAGTCGTCGCAAACAGGTACAGGAAGAATCCAGATGGGGGTGGGCGACATGAGTGATAAGCCTATTCTCATCATGGCAGGTGGAACAGGTGGTCATGTGTTTCCGGCACTGGCAGTGGCGGATGAATTACGCAGTCGTGATGCAAAGGTGATCTGGATGGGAACGCGTAATGGGCTTGAAGCCGAAGTCATACCCAATGCCGGTATTCCAATTGCATGGATTTCCGTTGGCGGGTTACGTGGCAAGGGTGTAATACGGTTGATGCTGGCGCCGTTTGTTTTAACACTGGCAATCCTGCAGGCATTGGTCATATTCATTCGTTATCGTCCGGGTGTGGTTTTAGGTATGGGCGGCTTTGCCTCCGGTCCCGGTGGTGTGGTCGCCTGTCTGTTGCGCCGACCTTTGGTTATTCATGAACAGAATTCAATTGCCGGATTTACCAATCGATTATTGTCACGGTGTGCATCCTGCATTCTTGAAGCTTTTCCTGACACGTTTGAAAAAAGCAAAAAGGTATTGCATACCGGTAACCCGGTACGTAGCAATATTGCCGGTGTTAGCAGTCCGGAAGAAAGATTTAGCAGCCATGGCACTGGATTAAGATTGCTGGTGCTCGGTGGCAGTCAGGGAGCCAAGGCATTGAATGAAGTTGTTCCCAGTGCGCTGGCAAGTATGGATGCAAATGTGCGACCGGAAGTCTGGCATCAGACCGGTACCAGACACATTGAAGAGACACGCAGCTTATATAAAGAATCGCAAGTTGAAGCGCGTGTAGATGCATTTATCGAAAACATGGCCGAGGCCTATGAGTGGGCTGATCTTGTTTTGTGTCGTGCCGGCGCATTAACGATTGCCGAACTCACTGCGGTGGGTGTACCGGCTGTGCTGGTACCTTTCCCACATGCCGTGGATGATCACCAGACGCATAATGCTGAATATCTGGTTCGATCCGGTGGTGCTATTTTGGTTCCACAAACTGAGTTGTCAGTGGATCGTCTTGCTACAGTGTTGCGGGATTTTTATGGCAAGCGTAACCAGTTATTGATCATGGCACAGGCAGCACACAGTCTTGCCCGTCCTCAGGCAACACGTGCCGTCGCTGAGGTATGTATGGGGGTGGCAAAATGAGCAAGCCAACCAGAATGATGAGTAAGAAAAAATCAGATACCAACAAGTCGGCATCAGTAACCCGACTGGACGCACATAAATCCATGCGTGATTCCAGACTACATTCCATGGGTCGCGTACGCCACTTGCACTTTGTTGGAATCGGTGGCTCCGGCATGGGTGGTATTGCCGAAGTATTCCTTAATATGGGATTTGAGATTACCGGTTCTGATCTGGGTGAAAATACAGTCACCCTCAGACTGAAAGAGCTGGGTGCCAGGATCGTGTTTGGTCATGATGCAAAGAATGTGGAAGGTAGTGATGTTGTGGTGACTTCAACCGCCATACAGCAAGACAATCCTGAAGTGATTGCGGCACGCAAGTTACATATTCCGGTCGTACCGCGTGCTGAAATGCTGGCTGAACTCATGCGCTTCCGTTACGGCATTGCGGTGGCGGGTACGCATGGCAAGACTACTACAACCAGCTTGATTGCGAGCCTGTTGGCCGAAGGTGATTTAGACCCCACCTTTGTTATCGGTGGGCGACTCAATAGCGCCGGCTCACATGCCAAGCTGGGTTCAGGTGAATATCTGGTTGCAGAAGCGGATGAAAGCGATGCCTCGTTCCTGCATTTACAACCCATGATGGCCATTGTGACCAATATTGATGCTGATCATATGTCGACCTATGACGGTGATTTTGAAAAGCTCAGAAAAACCTTTGTCGATTTTCTGCATCATTTGCCTTTCTATGGGTTGGCAGTCATGTGTATTGAAGATCCGATCGTGAAAGAAGTGCTACCGGAAGTAACGCGTCCGATATTGAGTTACGGTTTTTCAAAATCAGCGGATGTGCGCGCTGTTGATTTAAAGCAGGAAGGTACACGTGTTCATTTTTCAGTTGTATCCCATGATATGGACAAGCCTTTACCCGTCACTTTGAATATGCCCGGTGAACATAATGTGTTGAATGCACTGGCGGCAATTGCCGTGGCACGCGAACTGGGAGTAGATGACAAATCCATCCAGATTGCGCTGGAAAAATTTCAGGGTATTGGTCGTCGTTTCCAGATTTATGGTGATATCAAACATCCCAAAGGCAAGGCTTTGCTGGTAGATGATTACGGGCATCACCCGCGTGAAGTGGCCGCCACTATTCGGGCTGCACGTGCAAGCTGGCCAGAACGGCGCCTGTTTGTCGTGTTTCAGCCACATCGTTACAGTCGCACACGTGATCTGTTTGAAGATTTTACAAAAGTATTATCTGAAGTGGATGTGCTGGTGTTGCTAGATGTATACGCAGCGGGTGAGGAACCCATTGCAGGTGCAGATGGTCGTACTCTCGCGCGTGCTATTCGAACACGTGGACAGGTGGACCCGGTCTTTTGCCAGAACGTTGAAGAACTGCCAGATACCTTGTCCGGATTATTAAAAGATGACGATGTGTTGTTGACCATGGGCGCGGGCAATATCGGTTTTGCCGCATCAGGACTTTCTGCTGGCCTGAAAGCTGTTTCAGGGAGCGGTAAGGAGTGAACACAGGACAACTTATGACAAAACAAAAACGCACACCATCAACCTGGCATGGCACGTTGTTGTACAACGAGCCGATGGCACGTCATACCTCATGGCGTGCGGGTGGTAATGCTGATCGTTTTTATAAACCAACCGGTATTAATGATTTGGCTGAATACTTGAAGACAGTGCCGGAAGACGAGCCTCTTTACTGGGTTGGTCTGGGCAGTAACCTGCTGGTGCGTGATGATGGTATTCGTGGCACCGTAATTTGTACCAGTGGTGTTGTTAACACGATTGAAGAACGTGATGGATTGATTTATGTCGAGTCCGGTGTGAGTTGTGCCAAGACAGCACGCTTTACTGCACGCCTTGGTTTGGTCGGTGCAGAATTTTTATCAGGCATCCCCGGCACGATGGGTGGTGCATTGGCCATGAATGCGGGTGCATTTGGTGGTGAAACCTGGCCATTAGTTGCCAGAGTGGAAACCATGAACCGTTATGGTGAACGTTTTGTGCGCAAACCGGATGAATACAAGGTGGGCTATCGTCATGTGGAAGGGCCGGAAGGTGAATGGTTTATTGCTGCCTGGCTGAAACTGGAACATGGTGATGCAGAAGCAGGCACATTGCGTATTAAGGAATTATTGGCAAAACGCAATGAGTCGCAGCCAGTACAAACACTGTCTTGTGGTTCGGTATTCCGTAATCCGGAAGGTAATTTTGCTGCACGCCTGATTGAAGAATGTGGATTGAAAGGGGCCTGCATTGGTGGCGCCAGTGTTTCAGAAAAACATGCCAACTTTATTGTTAATACCGGTGATGCAACAGCAAAAGATATTGAACTGCTGATAAATAAGGTGCGTGACACTGTAGCACAGCAGAAAGGTATCAAGCTGGAGCCGGAGGTACATATTATTGGTGAACCCAGACGGGGTTATCCAGACGGGGGGCATAACGCATGATGTCACCGGTGCAACAGGAGCAATTTGGCAAAGTGGCTGTACTCATGGGAGGGCTGTCTGCCGAACGTGAGATTTCATTAAAAAGCGGGAGTGCAGTATTGGCCGCACTGCAGCGTCGCGGTGTCAATGCCCATGGTGTTGATGTCGGTCATGATGTGTTGCAACAACTGGCAGAGGGTAACTTTGATCGCGTGTTTAACATATTGCATGGTCGGGGTGGTGAGGATGGCACAATGCAGGGTGCGCTGGAAATCATTGGTTTGCCCTATACCGGAAGCGGTGTCATGGCTTCTGCTATCAGTATGGACAAACTGCGCACCAAACAGCTTTGGCAAGGGATTGGTTTACCGACACCGGCATTTGAAGTGCTGACAGACAATACGGATCTGGATGCAGTAGTCAAACAACTGGGGTTGCCTTTAATGATCAAGCCGGCACTGGAGGGTTCCAGTATTGGTATGAGCAAGGTTGAGAAGAAGGAACAAATGACGGCAGCCTATCAGACAGCCGCTGAATACGATGATTGTGTACTCGCTGAAAAATGGATCACTGGTTCTGAATACACTGCTTCCATTCTGGGTCAGGAAGCACTGCCATTGATCAAGCTTGAAACACCGCGTGAGTTTTATGACTACGAAGCCAAATACCAGTCTGATACAACTCGTTATTTATGTCCTTGTGGTCTGGATTCAGACAAGGAACAGGAAATACAGGCACTGGCAATGAGCGCGTTCAAGGCGTTGGGATGCAGTGGCTGGGGACGGGTTGATTTTATGTGTGATGAGACTGGCCAACCCTGGTTGATAGAAGCAAACACCATTCCGGGAATGACGGATCACAGTCTGGTGCCGATGGCGGCACGCACCGCAGGGATCGATTTTGATGAACTGGTCGTGCGTATCCTGCAAACCAGTATGACAAACTCCGGTCATGGTGGTGAAAACAGTCGTGGAGGGGTAGCTCATGCCAGCTAGACGCCACACACGTAAAACCGAACAAAAGGTACAGTGGAATATCACCATTAACAAACCATTTGTGTTGGCAAGTGTACTTGTAATAATTGTGCTGGCTGGTGCTGTCTGGGTGACACAGTTAATTAATGATCCGGAAACTTTTCCGTTACGTTCAGTGCGTGTTGAGGGTCAGTTTAATTATCTGACCGCACAGGAGCTGGAAAAGGCAGTGGGTCCCAGAGTAGGTAAAAGTTTCTTCAATATAAATGTGGACGGGATCAAGGAAGTTACACGGGAATTGCCCTGGGTTGAAACAGTGTCAGTGCGTCGCATGTGGCCGGATGGTTTACGGATTATCGTGACCGAGCAAAAGGCATTTGCACGCTGGAATAAAAATTCCTTGCTTAATGCAGAAGGAATTGTGTTCACACCGGATGCCAAAACCATTCCAGCTGGATTGCCGGAACTTTCAGGGCCTGACGGGACAGAGCTGAAGGTGTTAGCACATTATATGGAGACAGAGAAGCAACTGGCACCAGCAGAATTACATTTGAAACAGTTAACACTGAATGCGCGTCATGCATGGACAGCAGAACTGGATAATGGCATGACATTGCTGCTGGGACGCAAAAACAGTCAACAACGTCTGGCACGTTTTATACGCATCTACAAAACAGTTTTTGCAGAATCAATGAACCACAACAAACGCATTGATTTAAGATACAGCAATGGTTTTACAATCTATGGAAAAAAGGTTTCAACAGCAGTTTTACCGGCAGGAAAATTTCGAGGATAACAATGACTAAAAAAGGTGACAGAAATTTACTCGTCGGTCTGGACATTGGTACATCCAAGGTCGCGGCCATTGTATGCGAGCTTACACCGGAGAATGAGGTAGAAATAATAGGTATTGGTTCCCATCCTTCACGTGGATTGAAAAAGGGAGTGGTGGTTGATATTGAACGTACGGTGCAATCTATTCAGCGTGCAGTTGAAGAAGCCGAGTTGATGGCAGGGTGCGAAATACATTCTGTCTATGCCGGTATTGCAGGCAGTCATATCCGCAGTCTGAATTCACACGGTATTGTCGCCATCAAGGACAAGGAGGTGGCATCAGATGACGTGGAACGGGTAATTGATGCAGCACGTGCTGTCGCGATTCCGGCTGATCAGAAACTGTTACATGTGTTGCCACAGGAATTTGTGATTGATGATCAGGAAGGCATTCGTGAGCCAGTCGGTATGTCCGGCGTGCGTCTGGAGGCCAAGGTGCATCTGGTCACCGGTGCAGTCAGCGCTGCACAAAACATTATCAAGTGTGTGGAACGTTGTGGATTAACCGTTGATGACATCATTCTTGAACAACTTGCCTCAAGTTATGCAGTTCTGATTGAGGATGAAAAGGAACTCGGCGTATGTATGGTTGATATCGGTGGTGGTACAACGGACATTGCCGTATTTATTGATGGCGCGATTCAACATACAGCAGTGATTCCGATTGCCGGTGATCAGGTAACCAACGATATTGCAGTTGCATTGCGTACACCAATGCACTCGGCAGAAGAGCTCAAAATGAAATATGCCAGCGCACTGACACAGCTCGCGACACCGGATGAAAGTATCGAAGTTCCCAGTGTAGGTGAACGTGCACCACGCCGTCTGGCACGACAAACACTGGCAGAAGTGGTTGAGCCGCGTTATGAAGAACTGTATTCACTTGTGTTAAGTGAACTGCAACGCAGCGGTTTTGCTGATCGTATTGCCGCTGGCATTGTATTGACGGGTGGCAGTTCCAAGATTGAAGGTGCGATCGAACTGGCAGAGGAAGTTTTCCATATGCCGGTACGATTGGGCGTTCCCCAGTACATTTCAGGTTTGGTTGAAGTTGTCAGTAATCCCATCCATGCGACCGGTGTGGGGTTATTGCTGTATGGAAGTAAGAATAGAGGTGTTAAGGGTAGTCGTTTTGCAGGTGGTGTTGGTGTAAAGGGTATGTTTGACACAATGCGTAGCTGGTTCCAGGGTAATTTTTAGTGAAGTAATGAATTTTGGTTATAGACAAAAGCAGTTAATTTTAATTTTTAAATTTAAAACAACAATTAGGAGGCATTAAAATGTTTGAACTAATGGATACATACAGTCAAAGCGCGGTCATCAAGGTGATCGGTGTCGGGGGAGGTGGTGGTAACGCCATTGACCATATGGTTGAGGCCAATATTGAAGGTGTTGATTTTATCTGTGCCAATACAGATGCACAGGCACTGAAAAATTCATCGGCCAAGACGTTGTTGCAGCTTGGTAATGAAATTACCAAGGGACTCGGTGCCGGTGCCAATCCGGATGTGGGTCGTCAGTCAGCACTTGAAGATCGTGATCGCATTATTGATGTGATTGAAGGTGCAGACATGGTGTTCATTACTGCCGGCATGGGTGGTGGTACAGGAACAGGTGCGGCTCCGGTTGTTGCTCAGGTAGCGAAAGAACTGGGTATATTAACGGTGGCAGTTGTGACCAGACCTTTTGTATTTGAAGGTGCCAAGCGCAGCCAGATTGCGGCCGCCGGAATGGCAGAATTGACCCAGTATGTTGATTCCCTGATCACGATTCCAAATGAGAAATTACTGAGCGTACTGGGCAAGAACGTGAGTTTGCTGGATGCCTTCCGTGCTGCGAATGATGTTTTGTTGGGAGCAGTGCAGGGTATTGCTGAACTGATTACCCGTCCGGGTCTGATCAATGTGGATTTTGCCGATGTTCGTACGGTGATGTCAGAAATGGGTATGGCCATGATGGGAACAGGTGTCGCAAGTGGTGAAGATCGTGCCCGTGTTGCTGCCGAGCAGGCCGTTGCCAGTCCATTACTGGATGACATCGATCTGGCCGGTTCACAGGGTATTCTGGTGAATATCACTGCAGGAATGGATATGTCGATTGGTGAATTTGAGGAAGTGGGTAACACCGTGAAGCAATTTGCCTCTGATAATGCGACCGTCGTGGTGGGTACCGTTATTGACCCTGAAATGCGTGGGGATATGCGTGTTACTGTCGTGGCCACCGGTTTGGGAGAATGCAAATCCTCTTCAGGCAGTAGTGAAGAACGTTCTGTGAAACTGGTGCAAAAAGTCAGTAATGGTGACCTGAATTATGATGATCTGGATAGACCAACTGTCATGCGCAACAAAAATGTCAGTGGCAACGAGGGCTTGGCAAGTTCCGAAGATAATATGGATTATCTGGATATTCCGGCTTTTCTAAGGAGACAGGCTGACTAAGACGTCCAGAAATCTATTATTTTGACCAGCTTCACGGTTTAGAGGGAGCAGTAGAGAACTTTATCCGGGTTTTCCCCTCTAATACCGGAAGTGGCAATTTCACTGTGGCGCGGGTTGAAGGATGAAATATCCTGAAAACCCTGTCGGTTGCCCCAAAATGTGAAATTGTTTACTATTCGCGCGGCGGTCCGATGGTATTATTGCGCTATGGGCCTTTTTTGACAGGCTCGAAATAGTGGTTAAAATCAATAGATTATAATGATACGACAAAGAACGCTTAAAAATATCATCAGGGCAACCGGTGTTGGATTGCATACTGGTGAAAAAATTTACCTGACACTCAGACCTGCTCCGGTTGATGCCGGAATTGTATTTCGTCGTGTCGATCTTGATCCACCAGTTGATATTCCTGCACGCGCAGAGAATGTTGGTGACACCCGTCTTTCCAGTACGTTGGTAAAAGGCGATGTGCGCATCTCCACTGTTGAACATTTACTTTCTGCATTGGCCGGTCTCGGTATTGATAATGCCTATGTTGATCTGAGTGCAGCTGAAGTACCTATTATGGATGGCAGTGCAGGTCCGTTTGTTTTCCTGCTTCAGTCAGCCGGTATCGAAGAACAAAATACACCCAAACGTTTTATTCGCATCAAACGTCCTATCATTGTTGAAGATGGTGATAAGTGGGCGCGTTTTGATCCATTTGAAGGTTTCAAGGTTTCATTTACGATTGATTTTGATCATCCCGCATTCAAGGGTCGTACACAGGAGTCTGTTGTTGATTTCTCAACCACCTCTTTTGTGAAAGAAGTCAGTCGTGCCCGTACATTCGGTTTTATGCGGGAAATAGAGTATTTACGTGAAAAGAGCCTGGCTCTTGGGGGGAGTCTTGATAATGCGATTGTGGTTGATGATTATCGCGTTCTCAATGAAGATGGTTTGCGTTACGAAGACGAATTTGTAAAACATAAAGTACTTGATGCAATTGGTGATCTTTATCTTCTTGGTCATAGTCTGATTGGTGCCTTCAGTGGTTACAAATCAGGACATGCGTTAAACAATGAATTGTTACGTACGTTGATGGCAGATGAAGAAGCATGGGAGCTTGTCACTTTTGATGATCCAGCTGATGCACCAATCATGTACATGCAACCTACTCCCGCCACTTAAATCAATTTTGTTTTTTTTTAGAATAAAGACAAACAGTCGAAAAATTATTCTTTATCAGAAGCAACGCGTTTTGATAAACGAAGTAATGATGACTTTAGGTCACTATTACTGATATGATTAGCAACACCTTCGAGTAACTCAGCAGTAGAAGGTGAGATGTATTGTGGTTTGGAAATATTTTCATGCGTAGTTTCGATTTTGTTTTCAGGAACTACTTTGATCTGGATATTTGTGACGGGTGTTGACGAACTTTTTAGTGCGTTGATCAACATCGGAATCTGGAAGCGCAGTTTGGCAACCCAGGCCGGTGAAGAAGTTTGCAAGATTAATGTCTGATCACGCAGGTTTGCGACAGTGCAATGTTCACTACTGGCACTATCCAGAACAGTACGGATCTTGGCTGTCAGGTTTTTCAGCTTTTTAGCGTGGGCACTCAAATGGCGCAAATCAACTGAATCAGAGCCAGATAAGAGGGAATTCAAGGAGTTATGTGATGTCATTCACTCAAGTAATATATGGAATGGTCCGCTACAATCAATAGTAACAGAAAAAATTCAATAGTATATTAGTATCCCCTAATATACAGGGATTCGAGGAAACTGAAGACCGATGGTCAATATACTGCTGGTAACAAAGTTTTTCGGTAAGACAGGTAATTTACACCTTGGTCGTAATGGCCTTATCGCATTGTTTTTAGTGGTCTTTTTGGCTATCCCGACCATTGTTGGTATTACCAGTTATCGTATGGGACTGGTTAATCACCCTGATGGACTGACCGGAACGATTATAACCGAGCTCGATACCCAGAAAGAAACCATCGAATCCGCTATCCGTGATACCAATGAAAACCTCTCAGCCCTTTCCCAAAAATTGGGTCGTATGCAGTCCCATATTATCCGTCTTGATGCTCTTGGTCAGCGATTGACCAAAATGGCTGATCTGGACAAGGGTGAATTTAATTTTGAGCATACGCCAGCACAAGGTGGCCCTGACAAGAATACCAAGACCGAAGCAGTTGAGTTATCGGATTTTATTGAGAGTATGCAGGTACTTTCGCAGCAGATCGATGATCGTTCGAAGCAATTGGCAGTTCTCGAAACCATGATAATGACCCGAAATCTGCAGGATGAGATCCTGCCAGCCGGTCGTCCTATACGGGGCGGGTGGATTTCTTCTTATTTTGGCTGGCGTACCAATCCTTTCGGTAAGGGGCGTGAACACCATGACGGAATGGATTTCGCGGGTAAATCCGGTTCTGACGTCTTGTCTGTTGCTGCCGGTGTTGTCACTTGGGCTGGCAAGCGCTATGGGTACGGCAACCTTGTTGAAGTTAACCACGGCAATGGTTATGCCACACGTTATGGTCATAACGAGACAATCGTGGTTGAAGTGGGCCAAACTGTGAAGAAGGGTGAGGTCCTGTCTAAAATGGGCAGTACTGGCCGTTCAACGGGGCCCCATGTACATTTTGAAGTCCTTCATCATGGGCGTACTGTGAATCCGGATAAATACATCCAAGCCTCAAGATAAGCCCCTCAAGCGGCGCTGACTGCGTTGAAAAAAACTCGAAATACTCATGTATTTGCTGATACATTCCGTGTTCTCGCTTTTTTTCGCCTTGCCATCATCCACTTGATGAACTTATCCCTCTAATTTTGCTGATCTAAATTAATTTTTGGACTCAATTTTCCACCGAAACAACCGCATTTTGCGG
>Ga0224506_10000435_pt1 | contig 35880 bp, 35 predicted proteins | sample SF_Jan12_sed_USG_2_FD_169108 | JGI IMG/M metagenome (GOLD analysis project Ga0224506, IMG submission 169108) | Sediment microbial communities from San Francisco Bay, California, United States - SF_Jan12_sed_USGS_8_1 | ecosystem: Environmental > Aquatic > Marine > Sediment | place: USA... | reverse complement strand
GACGCAATGGCCAGCGTGTTCAATTCTTGTAAATTTACGTCTGATTTGGGCTCAATCATGTCAATTTATCCAACCATAAATCAGAAGCCTTCTCACATAGATCCAGTACCTCTTCAAAACCGTTGTCACCGCCATAATAGGGATCAGGTACTTGGGTTATGGTTTCGTTAAGGGGCTCCAGAAACAAGTTAACAATCGCCCTGTTTTCTACCCCTTCACTAATCGCCTGCTGCTGTAGTGCAAGAATATCGGTTAAATTCTGATTATCTGCTGCCAGAATATAATCGAAATTTTCGAAGTCCTGCACATTGAGTTGACGTGCTCTTAGCGATGATAAATCGTAACGACGATTTGCTGCAGCCGCCTGACTTCTTGGATCTGGAGGATTACCCACGTGATAAGCAGCGGTTCCTGCTGAATCCACTTCAATGCTTTGACTTAAACCACGGGCTGCTATTCTTCCCGCCAATACCGCTTCAGCAGTAGGAGAACGGCAGATATTACCCAGGCATACAATTAATATTCGAATAGACATTACTGATCTCCCAAGATCGTTTGAATATGCTCCAGGTCTTCTGGAGTATCAACGCCTGGAAAACCCTCTGCCTGAACGGGTGATACATGAATTTTTATACCCTGTTCTAAAAACCGCAATTGCTCCAACTTCTCTAACTGCTCAAGCCGACCCACAGGCCAGGTAACAAAGCTCTTTAATGCACTCACGCGATACCCATAAATTCCCAAGTGTCGATATGCATGAATATGATCTGGAAGAGTAGTAAACTGACTCAATTCAGCTAATGATTCATCTCGATCCCACGGAATAGGTGATCGGCTAAAATAAAGGCTTTCGTGCGCGTTATTCCACAGCACTTTGACCATATTAGGGTTTAAATAATTTTCAACTAAATGAATGGGTTCGCACAGTGTAGACACAGAACAAGCAGGATTCTGAGCCAAATTTTCAGCCACCTGCGTAATAAACAGGGAATTTATAAGAGGTTCATCACCCTGAACATTAACCACAATATCATCATCACTGAGGCCTAACTTTGAAGCGGCTTCCTCCAGACGATCTGTTCCACTTTCGTGGTCTGAAGCGGTCATGACCGCCTTGCTACCATAGGCGATCACACAATCAAAAATACGTTGATCATCAGTGGCTACGGTGACACTTTTGGCACCACTGGCAATGGCCTTGTCAATCACATGACATACCATTTCCTTACCTTGAATTTTTGCCAAAGGTTTTCCAGGAAAGCGACTACTGGCATATCTAGCGGGTATGATGACATGAAAAGACATGGGTTGGGTTCCTATCTAGTGCGGGTTAATCATTGATTTTAGTTTTTTGATAATATCAGTGCAAATGTCATCTGGTACATCGTATGAGACGGGAAGTACCCAAACACTATGGCAGTTTTGAACCAGTGATTCACATTTAACCCAGTCTTTATCAGTCATTATGATGGGATAGTTTGTGAGACCATTGAAATCACTTTCATCAAAATCATAATGATCGCCAAATACATGCCGCTCCAGGGTAAAACCTTGTTTTTCCAAAGCCGTAAAAAAGGGCTCCGGATTAGCGATACCTACAAACGCATGTACTGTTTGCCCTTGAATCAGAGGCTCTGCATGAGTTTTAGCCATTAACTCGGCATTAATCTGGGGTAAATATACTATTTTATTGAGCTGGCTTAAACTGTCATGTACAGGCTGAAAAGGAGCCTGTTTGGCAAAGACAAAATCGACGGAGTGAAGCCTGCTTAATGGCTCCCGCAAAGGACCTAGAGGTAATAGCCTGCCATTGCCGATACCCCTCCCGGCATCGAGCATCACTATTTCAACATCGCGATGCATCTTGTAATGCTGTAAACCATCGTCACTTAATATCAGATCAACTTCAAATTGCTGGATCAGGAAACGTACCGCCTTGTCCCGATCCGGACCCACTACTACAGGACAATTTAACGACCGTGCCAATAGCGCGGGTTCATCGCCTGATTCACGAGGAGAAATCAACGGAGTAACACTGAGAGGATACTGAGTAGACTTGCCACCATAACCACGTGACACAATTCCCACACTAACCCCTTCGGCTTGAAGTTGGCGGCATAACCACTGAATCATCGGAGTTTTACCCGTTCCACCTACAGTGATATTACCAACCACAACTACGGGTACGTCATACTTCCGGGTTGGCTTGGAATTATGAGTCGAAATCCGTTGCTTAACAATGACCCCAAATAGCCAGTTTAAAGGGGTAAGGAGTAGTGAAAGACCTTTTTCGATCAAAGACGGCTTCTGTCCATACCATAGATGTTCTAGACTCACCCTTCATCCCTAAACTGCATTTGGTGAAGTTGCTTGTAAAGGCCATTGTTGGCAATCAATTCTTTATGGCTGCCCTGCTCTATAATTTTTCCATTATCCACGACAACTATGGTGTCGGCTTTCTCAACAGTGCTGAGACGGTGAGCAATCACAAAAGTTGTACGATTTTCCATAAAATGATCCAAAGCATCCTGGATGAAGCGCTCAGACTCATTATCCAGAGCAGAAGTCGCTTCATCTAAAATCATGATGGGAGCATCTTTTAAGATTGCCCGGGCGATAGCCACTCGTTGTTTTTGACCACCTGACAATAATGCCCCATCAACACCGATATCCGTGTCCAGCTTGTCTGGTAGCATATCTGCAAACTCCAGAACATGAGCCTGCTCTGCAGCTTTTATAACTTCGTCTCGAGTAGCCTCGGGCCGTGCATAGGCAATATTGTCATAGACACTGCCATGAAACAGTACAGGCTGTTGGCTTACCAGTGCTATTTGCTCCCGTAAATTTGACAGACTGATCTCTGATATGGGTTTGTCATCCAGTAAAATCTGACCACGGGTCAGGTTATGAAATCTGGGTATCAGACTCACTAATGTACTTTTCCCACCACCACTTCGCCCCACAAGAGCGATTGATTGCCCCGGTTCTACACTGAAACTAATATCGGTTAATGCCTCTTCAGACTGATTTGGATAACGAAAGCTGACGTTATCAAAACGTACCGAACCCTTGGCATTTTCTAATTTTATAGAACCCTGGTCAGTCTCTTCGTTGACATCGAGCTGTTCAAAAATATCTTCTGCCGCTGCCAATCCTTTTTGTAGATTCTGATTTATCTGCGTGATCGAGCGCATTGGTTTTGAAATAGCGACTGCTGCGGAAAAGAAGGCAATTAAATTTTCCGGACTCACTTTAAACCAGAATGCCAACCAAATGATTGCCGCCAGTTCTAACGACAGGAAAAACTGAATAATGGGTGTACTAACCGCTCGAGTAATGGTTAATTTGAGCGTCTGTTTCATATTATAGAAACTGATTTTCTCGAATTTTGATATTTCGCGATCATTACCCCCAAACACTCTAATCGTGCTCTGGCCTTTAATGTTCTCAGATGACGCCTGGGTAACTTCACCCATAGAATTCTGAATTCGCCGACTATAGCGACGAAAAAACCGTGATGTGAAAGTTACTACAGCAATAATTATCGGTGTGACAGTTAACATAACCAGAGTTAATCGCCACTCAAGATAAGCCATATACCCAAGCGTTATCAGTACCGTTAATCCTTCACGAAGCGCGCTATTGATCACGCCTGAGCTGGCTGCAGCAACCTGTTCAACATTAAAGTTAATACGGTTAACCATGTTGCCAGCGTTATTCGAAGAGAAATAACCAAGAGGAAGTCTCTGGATTGACCGAAATAAATCGACTCTTAACTTATGGATCACATACCGGGAGACCAAGTCTAGATAGTAAGTACTTAAAAATGTACCAACACCGCGAATCACAAATAATATAACAATGGAAAGGGGAATCCAGACAATTGGATGTGTCCACTCTATAACAGGAGGATTATCACCCATTTCTTCCAGTGCGATAATAATCTGTCGAACCAGCTCAGCTTGTAACGCCGAGGTACTGCCATAGAGTAAAAAACCAAAAAAGGCGATAGCGAATGCCCATACCTTGGGCTTGGCATAAGATAGCAAACGCCCGTACAGGCTCATATCGTTAGATTTAGTCATCAAGTTTCCTGTGACTAGAGAATCAGTTTGATTCGTCAGGGTTCATGCGGGTGGCCATACGAACTTTTTGAAGTCCCAGCTGACCTGCTGCATCTAATGCATAGACTACGGACTGATGCGGTGCTTTGCCGTCCGCTACTATGATTAACGACGGATCTTCCAACTCGCTGATTTCAATTTGTAGTGCTCGCTTTAAAGACTCCAGGTTTGATTGAACCAGAGCCTGCCCATTCACGACAAAACCACCAGACGCATTAACAATAATCTCTAAAGTAAGATTATCCTGGTTTGTCGCTGTACTTGAAGATGTTGGCAATTCCAAATCAATATGGGTTTCTTTGGTAAATGTTGTTGAAACCATAAAAAAGATCAACAACAAAAAAACAACATCAATCAGAGGTGTTAAGTTAACACTAACCTCCTCAGAATTGTTTCGGCGAAAATTCACTTGGTATCACCTTTCTTAACCACGGCACGGTCGTTGTGCAATACATCAACAAGTTTGATACATTCCTGTTCCATATTGACTAACAATTCATCGGTTTTTCGTGTTATTGCACGATGAAACGCGACTGCCGGTATAGCAACAGATAAGCCAGCCGCCGTAGTAATTAATGCCTGGGAAATGCCACCGGCTAATACTCCAGCATTACCAGTGCCCTGCACCATTATGGCGGTAAAGACTTCGATCATACCTAAAACGGTACCCAATAATCCGAGCAAAGGAGCAATGGCTGCTATAGTTCCCAGTGTTGACATGAAGCGTTCCATATCATGAGAGACATGACTGGCAGCTTCTTGAATACTGTCTTTCATAACTTCGCGGCCATGGCGAGAATTAGCCAAACCAGCCGCAAGAATTTGTCCCAGCAAACTTGATGATTTCAATTCTTTTAATTTAACGGCATCCATCTGATTGGATTTGAGTAAATTCCAGACATTACTCAGCTGATCCTTGGGTGCAACAACACTGCGACGCAAGGCCCAGTACCGCTCTGCAACAATAGCAACGACAAGAATCGAACATAAAATGATTGGCAGCATTAAAAAGCCACCTGATTTAATTATTTCAAACACCTAACACCTCCTGCTATCCGTCGCATAATGTACCAGCGGACGCATAAAAAACCAATGAACATCAAACAGTTATATGGGGTTTATTTCATTCTTTGGGGGTAATATACAATTTATTGCAATCAAAGTAGTTAAAACAAAAATACTGATATGACCATGGACGATAGATCTACCCTTTAAAACAGCCTTAAATAAGGTTCAACCCAGCCATTTCATGAATTAGGTTTTCTGGTTTTGCACTAAAACAAAGGGTTTAACAACAACAGCCCAGACGTCTGCTTTTTTCTCAAACCAGTCTTTAGCCTGTTCATCTGTAACCTGATCAACCTGTTTTATGTCCATCCAACCCGACACCAGTTCCTTGTCATCTTTAAGAATCGCTTCAGCTACGTCTAATAAATTTAATTCATTGGATACATAGACAACATTGCCAGCAGCGAAATAAGTTTGCAGGTCAAGCCAGTTTATTAAAGCCGTTTCTTTATTTATTTTCTCTCGTTCTGTGATATTGATCTCATTTATATTAGTCATGCACTTTGCGCTCGTAACAATTTGTTATAAAGTAACTATTATGTCGTCAATTATAAAAATCACAAGGACACATGAAACTATCACAAATAGCTATAGCTGTATTGACAACTACGTTAGCCATCTTTGCGTGGTCCTTTATTTACTGGGAATTCATCAATCCGCAGGATTTGATATACCAGTCACAAAACATATCTGCAGATCTTGAATCTTTATTGACTGTAACAAAGTCTGGCACCTACGTTATTGGTTCTCAATCAATGCCAGGCCTGAAGGGTTGGCTGGTTGTAGGCCTATCTGAACATGACATCTTCAATATCATCATTAAATCTCTCAGTACCAGTTTTATGACATCGCTATTCGCGTGTATCTTTGTACTGATTGCCAATTTGCATCTTTACCGTCCTTCTCGACGTTTTTTTGCACTTATCATGGTGGGCTCTTTATATAGTCTACTATCTTTTCTCCCGACAGTTCATAGTGAGTATACGCAATGGAACCTGATTGTAGTTCATCTCATATTTGATTCTGTGTTATGGATTATCATTGCAATTAGCTTGGCGATACAGGCAGGTGTGAAAACACGAAATATTTTCCTTGAGAAATAAGCAGTTCACTGCAAATCATCTACGCTGTAAATGAAGCAATCGAAAATCATATAACCATTGCCTGTGGATATTCACCTAATGTGTTTAGCCACACGTTGTGGTGCACTGGAAATCCATTTATGCCTACTGTTAATGTAATCAACCAAATTGTTATAAATCGTCCCATTGAGCAAGTCGCCCGGTATGCTGCACACCCGGATTCAGCTCCTGATTGGTATCAAAACATTGTATCTGTTGAATGGAAAACATCTGGAGAGTTGGATCAGGGAACCAAAATTGACTTTGTCACTCGGTTTTTAGGGAAGCGTGTAATCCATACCTATGAGATTTATGACTACATTCCAGGGCAACATTTGTTTATGAAAACAGATCAAGGCCTTTTCCCTATGGAAACGAGATACACCTGGGTAGCAACACACTCAAACGGCACCAAAATGACCCTGCAAAATATGGGAAAACCAAAAGGTCTTATATCTGTTTTCCGACCACTCATTAGATACATTATTAATCGCCAGAATAAAATGGACCTTAAGAACCTAAAGTCCATTCTCGAATCACCCTGATTATAATTTAAACCGACCGACTATCTGTTTGAGTTCATTTGCCAGACTTTCTAGCTCAACACTTGACTGACTAATCGCATCTGTGACTTCCAGACTACGATTTGATTGCTCTGAAATCTGATTAATATTGATGTTAATTTCTTCTGTTACCGAAGTTTGTTGTTCGGCAGCAGTAGCAATCTGGAGATTCATTTCACTAATGCGGCCAACTGCCAACGCAATACTTTGCAGTGCTTCGCCAGCGTCAGCTGCAACCTTTACACTGCGTTCTGCTTTTTCATTACCCGTCGACATAGCCCCGACAGCATCCATGGTACCCTTTTGCAGCGACTCAATCATAGCTTGAATTTCTTCTGTAGACTGCTGTGTCTTTCCTGCCAACGAGCGAACTTCATCTGCAACCACAGCAAAGCCACGCCCCTGCTCACCAGCCCTCGCCGCTTCAATTGCCGCATTCAGAGCTAACAGATTGGTTTGCTCAGCAATCCCCTTGATAACATCAAGTACACCACCAATATTCTGACTTTCTTGCTCCAGTTTCTTAATTAACTCGGTTGCACTGGTCACATCACTAGCTAACTCTGTAATGACCCTAACCGCTTCTTCTACCGTTTTCTGTCCATTAATAGCACTGGAATCTGCTTCCCTAGCCGCATCAGCAGCCATTCCAGCATTACTGGCCACTTCTTGCACCGACGCAGACATCTGATTACTTGCAGCAACAACTTGATCTGTTGCCGATTGCTGTAGTTCCTGGCCATTTTTCGCATCTTCACTGGCAGATGCCAGTGACCGTGCAGATTCGGCAACCTGTAAGGTTGAATTGCTTACCTGAGAAATTATATCGTGTAGATTATCCAGAAAATGATTTAACGCCATTGCCAAAAAGCCAAACTCATCACGAGAGGTTACTTCTATTCTCGTGCTTAAATCACCATCTCCCTGGGAAAGATCGCGAATCTTATCCAAAAGTACCACTAGCGGACTGGATATAACCACGGGTAATACAAAGATAAACAACGAACAAACAAAGAGAGTCACAATCAGTGATGCCATCTGATCAAAGCGGGCACTGGAAGCCAATTCCTCAGATTCTACTGCCAGTTCTTCCGAGAGCATTTCAACACTTTCGGTGAGTCCGTCAATAATGTCTCTCATGGCATTGAACTCTTCACTACCTCGCCCAAAACTCAACTCAATTGCATTGGTGCTCCCGGCTTTTCCTTGATTGGTCCTCTGATCGACAACTTCCAGAGTGGTCACCTTCCAGGATTCAAACTTCTCATTGAACTGTTGAACTTTAAGTTTTGCTTCATCATTTGAAGTCAATTTGCCAAACTTGTTAACACGATCGTAAGCCTGTTGAATATTTTCAAGATGGCTTTCGACAGCATTATCGTACTCAGGAGTCCCTATATTCAGAATGATCATACTTCTTTCTGCAACCAGAGCCTGATACAAATCCCTATCTGCCTGAATAAGAGCGTTTAATCCTGGCAGGTACTCATGTGCAATGACTGTTGCGTTAGTACTCAACTTATTAATATTATTAATACCTAACATTGAAATTCCACTTACAATGACAGCAAGAAATATGCTTGGAATAATTATTTTTCGTTTGAATGATAAATTTATAAACCAGTTCATATGACGCCTCTAGATTAAATTATAAATTAATAACTTCCCTGTGCACTTTGTATAAAACCCACTCCACTAACATGAACGGAACCAGCTCCACGGACAAAAAATCTTGCCGCCTAGCTTCGTCATTCATCCAATAATCAGAAGCTTGGTTGATCGTGGCGATATTTTCCCGCTGATTATTCATCAGGAACAATTCACATAACAGGATTGTGACTATTCAAAATCGGATAAAGGCTTTGCAGCAGAATCTGGTGATAGGAACTTTATGTTTACTGCCAAGTCTTAAATTTCCTTTGGGACTTCTTCAGCAAAGGAAAACACATTCCTCATAAAACCTATTATCGGCACACAATTGGGTTCCTATAATTATCAATATAGATTCTTATTCAGAATTAACCAGAAAATACTTGACTAAATCACTTTGCCCCAACCTGATTAGGTTATTTAGCCTCAACAGATACAAAGGGAATTCGTGACTACTTCCTGTAAAATTGAATGTATAAATCGACAATATTTCTTCAACACGCCCATAAAGATAACGGTATAAAGTATTATGAATAAAAAGGCCGCCAATGCGACCTTTTCTACAAGAGACGGGTTATATCGAATTACCGAAGACGGGCTAACATACGCTCCGGTTGCTCCAGGTAAGCTTTCCATTGATTACAGAACCGGGCAATAATACCGCCATCCAGAATTCTGTGGTCTCCTGACCAGCTAGCATTGAGTATTTGCCTGGCCTGCACCTGCCCCTGTTCATCAAATCGTGGCAGCGTCTGCATTCGACCCAAACCAACAATTGCAGCTTCAGGCTTGTTGATTATAGGAGTGGTAACGGTACCGCCAATGGCACCAATATTAGAGATCGTAATGGTGCCCCCCATAAGATGATCAGGCCCCAAGCGACCCGCACGCCCTAATTCAGCTAACTCATTCACCTGCTGACTTATTTCCAACAAACTCAGATTTTGAACCTGCTTAATATTGGGCACAAATAAGCCTCTAGGTGTATCTACAGCCATGCCAATATTATGATCATCGAAAATAGTCATTTCTGACCCATCATCATTTACATGAGCATTAACAATATCAAAATCCAATAAGCTTAAACTTAGCGCTTTAATAAAGAACGGCATCATAGTGAGCCTGGCTCCCATGGCGTCGAATTCGGGTTTCAACCGTTTTCTTAGCAATACCAGCTCGGTAATATCAATCTCTTCAGCATAGGTAAAATGAGGAATACTTTGCACAGATGCCATCATTTGCTTTGCCATTGCAGCCTTAACACCTTTAATTGGCTCTACCCGAGACCCGCGTTTGGCTTGTTCATGAGTTGACACTATAGATTGATCAACTGGCGTAGCATTGATAAAGGCGACAACGTCTTCCTTGAGCACTCGGCCATTTCTGCCGGTACCTTGAATTCGAGAGATGTCTACCTGGTTTTCCCGTACCAGCCTTCGAACAGCGGGACTGGCTGCGACCCGCACACGTCTTTGTTGTTCCTGACCACCTACAGTCGAACCTGAAACCGCTGACGACTGAACTGACGCGGCATGTTCTGACGCTAATCTTACGTCAGTCTCTGCCGGTTCTGGAACCAATAGTTTCGAATCCGAAACCGGACCACCTTCAACAAGCATGCTGAATAAGGGCTGGTGTACCCTGGCAATTTCACCCTGGGCATAGTGCAGTTTATGTACCCTTCCATGATACATAGACGGGATTTGCACTAATGCTTTATCCGTTTGCACATCAGCTACTGGCTGGTCTTCTACAATAGTGTCACCTTCTTTAATTAACCATTCAACCAATTCACATTCAACAATGCCCTCGCCAATATCAGGTAATACAAACTCAACGACATTTTTGCCACCTGCAACAACAGCTTCTGAAGCTACGGTTACAGATTCTGTTGACACGGCGGTTTTAATGTCTTCCATTTGCACCGTACCGGATTCGCCTTCAACATCAATGGAGAATAATGGTTCATGAACTTTAGCGATATCACCCTGTGCGTAGTGAAGTTTGCTAATACGTCCATGGTACTTCGATGGAATTTGAACCAGTGCTTTATCGGTCTGAACGTCAGCGACAGGCTGATCTTCGACAATCATTTCGCCTTCCTGTACCAACCACTCAACGATCTCACATTCAACAATGCCTTCTCCAACATCGGGCATAATAAATTCAACGGTCATATCATCACCCCTAGAAGTTCATTGTTCTTTTGATACCTTCGAATATTTTCAATTCGTCTGGTATGTATTCTTTTTCCAAAGCCAAAGGATATGGCGTATCCATGCCACATATTCGGCAAATAGGCGACTCAAGGTACAGAAAACAATGCTCTTGAATGGTTGCAGTAATTTCAGCTCCGAATCCACTGGTCAGTGGCGCTTCATGGGTAATAAGCAGCCTGCCTGTTTTATTCACCGACTGAATAAGCGTATCTTTGTCCCAGGGTAAAATGGTTCGTAAATCGACGATTTCACAAGAAATGCCCTCTTGAGCAGCTAACGTTGCCGCTTTTTGAACATATTCCAACTGCGCCCCCCAAGCTACCAACGTAATATCACTGCCCGTGGTCATTACTTCCGCTTCAGACAACGGAATCATATAGTCTTCTGTCGGCACCTCACCAACAGAGGCTCGGTATAGCCGTTTAGGTTCTAAAAAAAGAACCGGGTTAGGATCATTAATGGCACTTAACAATAAACCTTTGGCTTGATAAGGATCTCTCGGCACTACGACCTTCAAACCAGGCGTATGGGTAAAGTTCGCTTCAGGTGACTGAGAATGATACAAACCACCAGCAATACCACCGCCGTAAGGTGTTCTGATTGTCAGGCTTCCAACATTAAATTCGTTACCCGAACGATAACGAAACTTAGCCGTTTCATTTACTATTTGATCAAAAGCCGGGTAGATATAATCACCAAACTGAATTTCAGCAACAGCAGTTACTCCAGCTGCGGCCAAACCGTTTGCCATACCTATGATGCCCTGTTCGACAAGAGGTGTATTAAAGCATCGCTCTTTGCCAAATTTTTCCTGTAACCCACTGGTTGCCCTGAATACACCGCCAAAGTGACCGACATCCTCGCCAAAGCAAACCATTTCCTGATCCTTTTCCATGGCACTGGAAAGCGCCTGGTTTATAGCCTGTAATAAATTAATCTGTGGCATCAGTCAATCCTCCCTGATGTGTTCGGATAATGATCAGGGTACTTTTTAATATGAGCTTTTAGCTCTTGATACTGTTCTTCCAAATGTTTCGGCACTTCAGCATAAACATCGGTCACCATTGATCTTAATGACGGTGGATCTATTACTTCGCTCTTCTTCATTTGATCCAATACTTCGACACGATACTTGTGATAGAGCGCTTTTTCCGAGTCATCGTCCCACCATTTCTGTTTTACTAACCAGTGTTTGAATCGAAGAACCGGATCTTTAAGCGCCCATTTAGCTTCTTCTTCTTTTGATCGATAGCCTGTTGGATCATCGCTGGTTGAATGAGCACCTAATCGATAACTCATAGCCTCAATTAGTACCGGGCAATTATTTTCCAGAGCATAGACTCTGGCTTTACGCGTTGCTTCATAGACGGCAAGCGTATCATTACCATCAACACGCAAGGTGTGAATACCGTAGCCAATACCCCGAGATGCAATACCGTTACCTTTAAACTGTTGATCAGAGGGCGTCGAAATGGCGTAGCCATTATTACGACAAAAGAAAATAACAGGTACCTCATGCACGGCAGCCATATTCAAACCTGCATGAAAATCTCCTTCTGAAGCAGCACCTTCTCCAAAATAACAAATGGTAACCTGCTGCTGTTTGCGTAATTTTTGTGCGTAGGCGTAACCTGTCGCCTGAGGTATTTGAGTTGCTAGCGGTGAACTAATTGTCATATAGTTCAGCTCACTGCTGCCATAATGAATCGGCATCTGACGGCCTTTTCCCAGATCTTTTTCATTTGAAAAATTCTGGTTCATAAACTGATCTGTGGTAAATCCACGAGCACGCAAAGCTCCCTGCTCCCGATACTGGGCAAAGATCATGTCTTTATCGTCAAGGGCTACAGCCGAAGCAATAATGGAAGCCTCTTCGCCTATACAGGTCATGTAAAAGCTTATACGCCCTTGCCTCTGTGCAGAAATCAGACGTTCATCCAGCACGCGGATGTACACCATGTTATCGTAAATTCTAAGAGCAGTTTCTTTACTTATATTAGGCAATGAGGCCCCTTTATAAAGGGTTCCATCTTGCTTCAATAAATGGAATGTCGGTATCTCAAGAGTCTCATTATTGATGAAATGAGGCTCCAGTGTGGCCAATGTATTAGCTTTTGGCTGACTCATGGCAAGCATTTCCTTTTTTTGTTTTTCTACATTGTAAGTGAGTATTTTCTACAACCAATAGTTTTCTCCGTATATTTCCCAACCTTGATTGTCAGTATTTATTTCCACAAGAACAAACAAAACCGATGTCTGCTCATACAAAAACCACCACTGTAACCTATGGTTTACACCAATAAATATCAGACAATACTCCTAATAAATTAGCAGACAATCTAAACTGTTTCTTAATATTTACAGCCAATAGCTATGGCTTCAATTGGATGGCGAAGTTACACTTCTTGCCAACTCTGGTTTAGCGGGCATAACGATGCAGGTAATTTTTCAGAGGTGCCGTTAAATGTATATCAGCAAGGAGAAAGGAAGAATACTATGAGTAGCACACAAATTTGGCATAACCCCAGGTGCTCTAAATCACGAGCAACCCTGGAAATATTGCAACAAAACGATATAAGTCCTGAAATCGTTCTGTATCTGGAAACACCACCGAGTGTTGAAGCTATAACCCGTGCGATTAACATGCTTGGTATCAGCGCTCGTGAGCTATTAAGAAAAGGCGAAGACGCCTATAAAGAACTTAATCTTAAAAACGTCGATCTAACGGATCAACAGTTAATCGAAGCCATGGCATCTCACCCAAAACTCATTGAACGCCCTATTGTTTTTCACAATAATACCGCTCGTATTGGCAGACCACCCGAACAGGTTATGGAACTGTTTTAATGGACGAAGAATACGTATTAATACTGTATTACTCTCGCCATGGTGGAACAGCCAAACTTGCTGAGCAACTGGCTATTGGTGTTGAGCAATCAGGAATGACAGCCAGAATCAGAACGGTACCTGCGGTATCGCCAAACACAGAACAAACTGCAGACGAAATTCCTGAAACAGGCCCGCTTTTCTGTACCCAGGAAGATCTTGCACAATGTTCCGGCTTATTATTAGGTAGCCCTACCCGGTTTGGAAATATGGCCTCTCCACTTCGGTATTTTTGGGATCAAACATCTCCAATTTGGCTTAGTGGTCAATTAATCGGCAAACCTGCAGGAGTTTTTGTTTCAACATCTACCTTGCATGGCGGTCAGGAGACCACACTACTAAGCATGATGTTACCTCTGATGCATCATGGCATGTTCATCACCGGCATTCCATTCACTGAAGCTGATATGCATGACCGAACTTCTTCAGCATCACCCTATGGGGCAACCCATTTAGCGACAATAGATAAAAACTCCAAATCAGAAATAAGCCAACAAGAATCTCGACTGGCCAGAAGCCTTGGTTTACGAGTCGCAAAACTAGCCATTAATTTGAGGAACACCCATGTATAGCGCCAGCACAATAAGAATACTTGTCCTGTTATCCGTTTTATTGTTTTGGACGAGTCACTGGATGGGAGCACATATTCCTGATGGTGGGATCAGAACAGACTGGGTGCTTTTTGGCATTATATTAATGCTAATAAAAACATTGCCTCTGTGGATTTTTGTTTTTCTCGTAAAGGAAGGCCGAGTCAAGATTAATCAATACCTAACCTTCGCAGCGACTTTCTATGCTCTGGTCGGTTTTTGGAATGCCTTTGGAGAGCTATACTATCTGGGCTATGCACAAATAGCGACAACCTGCTATTTGCTGTGGATTCTGGTTATCATGGGTCGTCAAACAAAAATAGCCTTTAAGGCACAGAAAAAAGCTGAAGCCGAAGAAGCAACGTCAATGGCTCAAGAATCAAAATCTACTGAAGATAATGCAGCCAACTAATCCGGATGCGCCCCCTGGGCTGAAAATAGTTTATCTCTCACCATTATTCGATATTTTTGAGGAGTAACACCCGTTACCTGTGAAAAGATCCGGGAGAAATAGCTGGCGTCGTTATAACCGGCGGCGTCCGCAATAGCCTCAGCTGGTAAATTAGTCGACCTGAGCAATTCCCGCGCTTTTTCCATTTTTATTTCACGTACCCAGTTAAGCGGTGTCATACCTGTGGCTAATTTAAACCGGCGACTCAATGTCCGCTCTGACAGACCAACCTGAGCGCTCCATTCTGCCTGAGTAATGGGCAGGTTCCAGTTTTTCATGGCCCATTCCTGTGCAGCAATAATTTCCTCATCATGATGTTGATGGCTTCCCTTGGTAAAAAAAGGCTTTTCAAAGGTACGGTTTATTTCATGGGCAAAGTGCTGTTCGACTACTCTTGAAATTTCGTCGCCGTATCGATCACGAATCAAATACAACACAAGATCTGTTAATGCATTAATACTGCCCGCACAGTACAAGCCGTCTGCATAGGTAATAAACTGATGCTGATTTAATTGTACTCGTGGGTAAAATTTTTTAAATAAATCAAAATAATACCAGTGTGTCGTGGCAGGCTGATCATCCAGCATACCCTGCTCTGCCAGAAAACAGACACTCGTTCCCGTTGCAATAATTTTGGCGCCCTGGTGATACTGATCTAAAAGCCAGGCTCGCATCGCTTCGCTTTTACGAACTCTAAACCTGGGGTTACCCCATAAGGGTGCCAAGATAATCAAATCGGCAACTATTGGACTCTCGAATGATTCCTCGGCATAAACTGACAGTCCACCAACACAGGGTACCGGCCCTGTTACCTCAGAAACGGTAGTAATTTTAACAGGCTCAAGGGTTTTCTTTTTAGACCGCGTGAGATTTTCTGCGGCATGCCACATTTCAGAGGGTCCACTAATGCCCGTAACCAACATTTGTTCAGAAAGTGGGAAATAGATCCTATACATGGCTGAATTGTCATCCAAAATGGCTGATATGTACAGGGCAATTTGAAATCTCTAGACTAAAATAGCACCCAAATCACGAGATTACTGAATTTGGAGTCAAAATATGCAAAAGTTACCCGTCATTGTTTCCATAGGCGGCATTAATTCTGCCGGACGAACCTCATTTCACCACGCCTACAAGCGAATGGTTCATGACGGTCTTGATGACGCCGTAATGCTGCCTACCTGGAAGGATCTTGCCCAACTTATGGGTTTACCAAATTCCAACATCACACCTGAAATCATCAAACAAATTAAAGATGGCACATTGATCCGTCGTATCGAAAAACAACACTTCGACCCGAACGCCGTAAATTATCAGCGTGCTGCAAGTCTTAAAAACGGCAACGGATTCGAATTTACGCTTAATAAGCGTCAACTGCCCGAAACATTACCTGAGGGCTGGGTATTATCGGAAGGCACTGATGGCATGGTCAAAGTCAGGGTTGCAGAAGATCTCAACATATTGGTTCCAAGCACATATAAAATGGAAGTATCCAGTGCCGGACAATTACCTACCGGATTTGATCCGTCGTCATTCTATCACTCCAAGTACCACCCCCGTGGCCTTGCTATGACAGTTTATGGCACATCAGATGCGATTCACAGCATGGGGGTTGAATGGGATGACGTTCTTAGACATATACGCCCTGATCAAATTTCTGTTTATTCAGGTGCGGCAACATGGCAAGCCGACGAAAATGGTGCGGGCGGTCTATATCAAAACCCGTTAAACGGATCTCGAATCAGCTCTAAAATGATGTCATTGGCGCTACCTGAAATGTCAGCCGACTTTATTAACAGTTATATCCTAAACAGCGTTGGTAATACCGGCACCAATGTCGGAGCCTGTGCGACCTACCTTTATAACCTGCGGCAGGGTGTCAATGATATTCAAAGCGGTCAGGCTCGTGTAGCCGTTATTGGCAGTGCTGAAGCGCCAGTTATACCAGAAATCATGGAAGGCTTTTCAGTGATGGGAGCCCTGGCTACCGACAAAAACCTGGCGAAACTGGATAATTCTGAGCTTGCTGACAATAGACGCGCTTGCCGACCGTTTTCTTCCAATGCCGGTTTCACAATGTCTGAATCTGCACAGTTTATGATTTTAATGGACGATGAACTCGCGATGGAATTGGGTGCCAATGTTATGGGCTCTGTAGCGGGTGTTTTTGTCAATGCTGATGCGAATAAAAAATCGATTGCGGGCCCTGGTGTCGGCAACTATATCACCATGGCAAAGGCCACTAACCTGGCGAAACATATTCTAGGTGCAGAAGGTGTTAAACGCACATTCGTGATGGCACATGGAACAGGAACGCCACAAAACCGGGTCACTGAATCTCACATCATGAACACCATTGCCCGAGAAGCGGGCATTAAAGACTGGACAATTGCAGGCATAAAATCCTATTTAGGTCATTCTTTAGGCCCGGCTGCTGCCGACCAGATTATGCCGGCTTTGGGTGTATGGGAGTATGGTTTGATTCCAGGCATTAAAACCATTGATCACATTGCTGACGATGTTGTGCAAGATAACCTGAACATATTAATGGATCACAAATCTGTCGGTGAAAAAGGTGAAGACATGCTGGCTACCGTGATTAACTCTAAAGGTTTTGGCGGCAATAACGCCTCGGCTCTGATTCTTTCACCCAACCAAACTAAAGACATGCTGAAAGCCAAACATGGAATGAGCGGCATAACTGGCTGGCAGGGTAAGAATGAGGCCGTAGTAGAACGAGCCCGGTCGTATGACCAAAAAGCCACTAACGAAGGCATGGAAGTTGTTTACAAATTTGGTGAGCAAGTGATGACTGAAGAGGATGTCTCTTTTAAAGATTCGACACTTCATCTGTCTAAATTTCCAAACAGTATTGATCTGGATTTTTCTGGTACCTTCGGCGAATTTCTTAAGTAATCTGCACCAGTTCAAACAGCCCTATATTCACTGGGGCTGTTTGACCTATCCTTCAAATAAACTTCATGCTGACAAATAAAAATGACCAATGCACACAACCCATTTCAATTCAGTACCCGCTAAAAAACCTATAACACCGCTGATTAAAGGCTTCGGAAACCATCCTAGATCTAGTGGTCTGATGTAGCGTCAGAATGCTTTCATTCAATATCACAAGAGGACATGTATTGCCCTCTTCTTGAACACAGCAGATAGATTACCCTGAAGCTATTCTATTTAATGGTGCCTTTTAATGCGTCCATCAACGGCTGTTTCTGCTGTGATCTATGCCGTTTTCTACCAATAACCTCCTGTAACCCGTCAATCAGAAAACTTACAGTTTCAAGCTGAGCAACCATTGGCGCCATCAATTCAACATTAGTGTTTTCATTCTCAGGTGGCTCTGCGAGCTGTTTAGCCAATGACAATAGCTCGTCTTGCATACGAACGAGTAACTGATCCATTTCACCTGTTGCTTCTTTCGTTTTTGTAGCCAGATTGCGGACTTCATCGGCTACTACCGCAAAGCCACGACCTACATCCCCTGCTCTCGCGGCTTCAATTGCTGCGTTTAACGCCAATAAGTTAGTTTGATCTGCAATGGAATTTATGGAGGTTAATGCTTTTTTAATTTCATCCTGAATCGATTTTTCTGATGAACCCCTGTTACCTTTAAGATTTATCGAGGCTTGTGACAAACGGGAATTTAATGATGAACTTTGGCTGGTATAAAGCCCTGTTGTCTGACTTTCGTTTAAGGAATTTCTACTAACACCTGGTGCTGACTTATCGGCGTCATCTGAACGTGCCGCTAATTGATTGCCTGCTATTAAAGACTCAACTTCTGCTTTAACTGAATCCAAAACTGAACGCATTTCGTGAAGCTGAGTAATGTGAGCTTCTAACTCTTCATCATCATGGATGTCATCAATATGGGTTTCTTCAACTTTTTGTATTAACTTCTGACGTTCAATACCTACCTGTACTTCGGATTCGAGCTCTGAACGTATTTGATGTTCCGTCTGCACTGCGGCTTCCAGATTCTTTTTAACCGTTAAAAACTTATTTTCAAAATCATCTTCTCGTGCACCTAAAAAGGATGCCACATCATCTGGAGCATTCACACCATAACCTTGCAAACTGGATTGCCACTGTAACGTCTTTGATTTTTGTTTTGAGTAGAGCACCCAGAACAACAATACGGCCGCTGAAAGGATTGCCAATAACCATACGTCGAACCACTGCAACGGCATCAATGTATTTATTGGAGAGGGTCCTTTTGATTGACGCTGCTCAGAATTCATGGGCTCAACAATTGTCGGTTTAGACTCTGGAACAGATAGCAACCTGGATGGTAAAACTACTGCGGATTTCTCCATGACCGATTCTTTTAGTGTCGTTTCACTGACTGCAGGTTCAATCACGACAGGTTCCGGGTTTTCAGGACCTGCCAGCTTTAATGTTACACCTGCTTTCGACCACTGGCTTGTATAAGTACCTATCGGAAAACCGGTTTCAGCGATACCCTCTATTGCTACCTGAACACCAAAGGAAGCGAGTTGATTTACAATCTGTTGATAGGGAATTTTATACATCAAATATCCCAGTGTTCTGCCCTGCATAATGACCGGTGTTAACGCTTGAAAACGTTGATTCTTAAGGCTAAGCGAGGCATTAGTTACATATTCAGATAACTCTGTTGAAACATCGCCCGCCAAGTACTCACGGTCAGTATTAAAAAGAGTATAGGATTCTGCTTGCAGCAGTTTTTGAGTAGTGGCTAACCAGGGTGTGTAACGATCAATTAATGCTTCTCTCAAACCATCACTTTGTTCCAACCAATTTTTCTGAAGCGCTAAATGGTTAAGTTCATTTTCTTGAGGATGGTCTTCGAGATACTGCTGCCACGAAATAGACAAACCAACAATCAAATCCGCCAATCCCGGGTTTACAGCCACCTGATTCAATGCGACCAGGTTTTGCTGCTGCCAATAGTCAAGCCATATTACAGCCGAACGCACAGAAGCCTCGCTAACCTGGTCAGCGAAGCTAAATTGCATAACCAATAATAACGCTAGAGCAACACCGATTCTGCGTGTAAATTTCATTCGACTATTGATATCCTTTCCAACTCAAAGTTTCCAATAGAAAGTATATCCGGTTTCGTCAGAAAAACTTGAGTAATTGAGATTCAATTATTAAAGGATTATTTCCAAAATAAATATAAGACTACTGATAGCTATCACAGAAAGTGATGCAGCAGTACCCGGCTTAATTTGCCAAAAACTCGATCTGATTCAGGTAAAGGGTAAAACCGAGCCCGTTTTGAGTTATGAGCCGCCGGGTTTTAGCGATGAGTTGACCGCCCCCCGAATAACCTGAGTTTAACAAATTTCGGATAAACCTTTCCGCTACAAATTCCATATTTCTTTTCTCATGCTATCTTGTCTATTACCAGAGCGTTTAGAGGGCTCAAATATGGTGAACCGGGATGGATACATACCTAGAAGAAGTAAAAGGTTCGTTAAGGATGTTATTATTCATACCCCTATTATTAAGCTTACGTTCCTTTTGGTTATGTCATGGTTAGTTTTTGCCGCCATGCTCTACGCAGGTGAACGGGGTGCAGAAAATACCACCATAAATTCTTACGGCAGAGCTTTATACTGGGGAATAGCGGCATTCAGTACTGCTGGCATTGCCGATATGCCTATTAATGGCATTTCTGAAGTTATTGGAGCCATATGGATTGTATTTGGCTCTATGCTCTTCTTCGGTGCAATCGTTTCAACGATAACAGCCTATTTCATGCGCCCATTGCAACGGCCTTATAAACAAATTATTGATACCATTGAATACAATCTTGAACAGCTTGATGATCTATCCATTGAAGAGTTAGAACTGTTAAAAGATACTACAGATTCATTGATTAACCATGTAGAGTTATTGAAGAAAGAAAAGGCTAATTAGGCTCACCGGATCTGTATTGCTCAACCCATGATTCGATACCTGGCATCGAGCCGAGAATGCCGGTGCTGAGTCTTCCAGTATGTTAGCTAACAAGATATTCTCTGGCATCAGTCACATCAATCTGGGCTTCCAGCATGTGGTCTTTGGCATACGATTTCCAGACCTCACTGACAACAAACAGCTCAAAAATATCCGGATCAATATGTCCGTCATCGCGCATATTACGTAAAATAGAAAACGCCTGCGTTAATGGCATGGGCGGTTTGTAAGGCCGTTCTTTCGCCGTTAGGGCTTCAAAAATATCAGCAATGCCCATGATACGGGCAGGAATTGACATTTGGTCCCGAGTCAGCCCTTTCGGATAACCTTTTCCGTCCATACGTTCATGGTGCCCACCGGCATATTCAGGAACCCGTTGTAACTTAGGCGGAAACGGCAGTTGTTCAAGAACATCAATAGTAATATTAATATGTTGATTAATCGCAGCGCGCTCTTCGTTATTAATCGTGCCACGCGTAATACACAGGTTATAAACTTCGTCTTCTGTTAATAGCGGATGACGATGTCCATTTAAATCTGTCCAGTGGTGAGTGGCTATTTCCTTAACACGGGCTTTCCGTTCATCTGACATGAACTCACCGCCCTTGTTGACCATTTCCAAAAACTCCAGCTCATCTTTTAACTGTTCAATAAAAGAGGCATCTGTATTTTGTGCCGCTATGACACTAAATCGCGTAGTAATAGTATCCATGGCATCTTGAAGGGACTCTAGTTTGGTGCCTTTATTCAAGATTGTTTCTGAAGTAGCCAACTTGCCGCAATCGTGCATCCAGGCCGCAACATGTAGTTCATACCATTCATCTTCATTGAGATCAAAGTCAGCAAAATAACCTTCTCTTTGTTCACAGGCTGCTTGAGCAATAAGTTCAGTTAAAACCGGGATGCGCTGACAATGCGCCGAAGTATGCGAAGAACGAACATCTATTATTTGGGCCAGAGACTGAATAAAGGCGTCCAGTAGGTCTTTATGGCTTTTAACCAATAACTGATTATCAAGAGAAATAGCCGCGTACTTAGCCATACCCTCAAGTTTCACCTGATTGTCATTACTAAAAGGAATTATTTGGCCATTTTCACGGGCATTAATAAGTTGAACAACACCAATAACGGTATTTTCATGATTCAGTAAGGGAACAGTTAAAAAAGACTGAGATCGATATCCTTTAGCTTCGTCGAACTTGCGGGTTCCACTGAAATCAAAGGAATCAGATGCGTAGGCATCAGCAATATTAACGGCATTACCGGTAATGGCAACCGAACTGGCAACATTGGAAAGATTTGGCTGATCATTATTAAATAACTGAATAGCATCCCAGCCGTTGACGTTAGGATCAACGATCATTGACTCAATACCTAATGCCGGATTCTGAATAACAGTAAATTCAAGAGCTCGTTCATTCGCTTTGCCGACCAAACGATAAAAAGTACCGCCTTCGGCATTAGTTAACTTGCGAGCCTCTGTAAGAATTCTGTCCATTAACTGGTTCAAATTAGACTCTGAAGCCAACTTCACCAACAGGTCTCCTGTTTGATCCATAACCCATTGGGACTGATGTGTTAATTCAGATTCATTTGTACTCATAATTTGCTCGCTAATGGTTGGTAGCTGTTAGCTCTATCCTTATGATACCCGTTATATAAAGTCGTCTATAGAGTAACATAGACCCTTTATTGATATTTTTCTTATCCGGGTAGAATACTCAGTTTTAATGTATGTAATCACATAGCATAGGTCAAAGCCTTTATTCAAAAAAACAGGGCCTCCAGGTTTAAAAACTGCGATAGGTATTAAACTTGAACGGACATGTTCATCTGAAGTATAACAAACAACTTTGTGTCCATGCCCCACAGCGTATGGCTTTAGCCTAAATCCCCATGGCATTCAAGGCTTGCAATAGCTTTTTAGCCGCCGCGACACCCAAAGGATGATCTGCTTCCAACTCATCAATGAGCATTTCAACAGACTGTATTACATTTGGCTCCACGGGATCGGGTGTGCCTTCTTCATGAGTATGAAACTGTATTTTTTGCAATAACGCTTTTTGCTGCTCGCTAATCTCACCTTCTGGAAGATGCTTACGCACATTAGCTAATAAATTATTTAAATCCTGACTGGCCATTAATGAATCCTCTGTGTTTGAATTTGGTAATAAATGTATCCTAACCTACATTTTAACCAAAGATTGAAATATCCACCTTAAATAACCACATCCCTGTAACTAGCTTCGTTGTAACATGAGCCAAAAATGATATTTTGCCGCTCGCCAATGGGTTTTTGGCATCTGAGGTGCGTTTTCTCTGAGAAATTGTAACTCTTCGACGGTTAATTTCTGTTCACCACCATGAGCCAACAACAAACTGTCGGGTTCCAAATTAATAAGGTGATCAATTGAATTTTTATACTTATTGGGATGAAAAATCGGGAATGGTGGCACAAATTTACCCCGAACCTTAACGATTAGATCGGCAACATATATCTTATGGCTTGGCTCATGTAGTAAAGATATATCCCGATCTGTATGACCTGGAGTTTCTATAACGCGCCAATCAGCAAACCCTGGCAATAAATCCCCTTCATTAAGTTTATAATCAGGGCGTAATGTTGGTGCATACCAAATGTTTTTACTTGGACTACCTTTTTTACCAGCGACCCATTTGGTTAGCAGGATATCGGTTACAAACATCAGCCAACCCTGAAAACCACCATACCAGCTATGATGAACGTTTGCAGAGCCAATAGAGCAACCGGTTTGTTTTCTTAACAGATGTGCGGCACCGGCATGGTCAGGGTGCATGTGACTCACCATAACCAGCTTTAAATCAGTCAATGGGCGTTCCAGTGTATGAGTGATATATGTGTTAATCACATCAGCATCAGGTCGGCTGCAACCATCAAGCAGAAGTAACCCATGATCATATTCAACCAGATAGATAACCTGAATATACCCTTTGATTTTATGTATTTTCATAATGAAAGACACCAGTATTCCTAGTCGCTATTTATAGAAAACCTTAGGTGACAAAACTTGCTACCTATTTGAAAGCAGCATAGTTATATGTTCCTAAACTACTATTTTGGAACGAACATCATACAGATTAGGAATGAGCAGAACGATTTATTAAAATCATAACAATAATATGCCTAAAAATAAGAAGGGATAGGAAAAACATTATAGGAAGAAATCCAGGCATTAACGTTATACCCAAATGATGGTTCACATTCGCGTCAACCTGAGTACCAAAGTCTGCCATATACACTCTGGTTTATTCAATAGTAGATGCATGACTGTCATCCTCTTTCATACAAAAAAGAGGGCATCAGCGGTGAACCATCAACAAGGTGAATTACGTTATAAACAGGTTTCAGTATGGGATGTTCCGCTCAGGATCTTTCATATTGGGCTCATACTCTGTGTATTGTCTCTGTTAGTAACCGGTTTTTTGTCGCCGGAATGGTGGTTGTCAATTCATTTGCAACTGGGATACCTCTTAGTCTTTTTAATGCTATTTCGCCTGGTATGGGGCTATTTTGGTAGTGAGTATAGTCGTGTTGGCAGCCTAAATTTAAGATTATCTGATCTTAAACGCTGGATAACAACAGTATTTCGTGCGGACCCGGACACGTCTATTGGCCACAACGCTCCTGGTAGCTGGATGATCATTACATTTTTTATTTTGCTGACCCTAATGATCCTAACGGGAATATTAATTCAGGGAAGTGAAAATCTGGCGGGACCTTTGGCAACAGTCACTCACTATTCTCAATCTGAATTTCTTATTAACCTTCACAAAATACTCGCCTGGAGCGTATTAACCACTATTGTGATTCATGTACTTGCTGTCGTATTACATGACATTGTTTTAAAACATCGACTAATAGAATCTATGATTACAGGACAAAAAAAAGTGCCTGTAGATCTGCCAAACTTAATTCCAGCCAAGTCCTATGGACTTTACTGGGCACTAGCCGTCAGTGTCTCCATTACCTCTGCCATAGTATTTATTAATCCAGAAGATAACTCACGCTGGTACGACGTTCAGAAGACCAGCAATTATGACAGGTACGCAAATGAATGCAGTGATTGCCATTTTTTATACCACCCCAGTTTAAACTCCGAAACTAACTGGACGGCATTGATGGCATCACTTGACGATCATTATGGCGAAGATGCCAGTATTTCAAGTACTTCTTTTGACCTGATCAAACAATTTTTTAACGAAAACAATGCGGTTTTTTTTGATACACAGGCAGCGGTAGAAATTGGTTTGACGGCTTCTGATAACGACAGAATGACCAACAGACCGTTCTGGAAAGACGTCCACGCGAATCTGAATGACAACCTGTTTAATTCTGCTCCTGTCTATTCATCGGCAAATTGTGATGCCTGTCACCTCGATGCCGATACCGGATTATTTCAAGATCAAAACATCCAGCTACCAAAAATTGAAGAAAATTCCTTATCAAAGAGAAAATGACCATGAAATATTTAAACATGAAGATCCACACTCATCGTACTGATAGATTGATTCGCCCTGCTCTTCTACTAATAACAACATTTTCCATATTGTTTAGCACATCGGCTACTGCCAATGACTACCTTGATCAGCTAACTCGAGAAGCATCAGAATCTGTCAGTAATTTTAGTGGATTTAATGCCGAGCGTGGCAAAACCATTTTGTTAGCTCAATTCGGAACCGGCAAACCCGATACGCCTGCATGTACATCATGTCATGACAAGAACTCGGCGTTATCGGGAAAAACGAGAGCCGGTAAGTTAATTGAACCTATGGCCGTTAGTGTGAACCCGCAACGTTTCACCGATTCTGAAAAAATTGAAAAGTGGTTTGGACGTAACTGTCGATCCGTAATCGGAAGAGAGTGTACATTAATTGAAAAAGGCGATTTCCTGACCTACATGACATCACTATAATGCATCTGAACTACAGAGATATTTATCTATGAAAACACCATATAACACACTCCTGATAATCTGCGCTGCGGTATCCTTTAGTCCGCTAATGCAAGCTTCCGAAAGCTATCGTGCTGTCAAGGATGCTATAGTTATTGAAGAATGTGGCGCCTGCCATATGACCTTTCAACCGGAAATGCTGCCTCAACGATCCTGGAACGCCATTATGATTGACCTCGAAAATCATTTCGGTGAAGATGCTTCACTTTCAACACAAAAGAACCAATATATTACTGCCTATTTGGTGGCGAACGCAGCAGATCAACAATGGAGTGGTTCAAAATTATTACGTGGGCTATCAAAATCAACAACACCGTTGCGAATCTCTGAATTACCCTATTGGATTAAAGAACACCGCGAAGAAGTATCGAATAGAGAATGGAATAACCCTAAAGTAGGCTCAAAGGCAAACTGCCTTGCTTGTCATCAACAGGCAGATCGAGGCTACTACGATGACGATTGATTTTTAGAATCGGAAACTATAAACATGGTACTGAGCGACTATAAATCGTAAGGGACGATACGAGAAAACAGACTAATGACCAGACAAAAACAAAAAGGAATAAAAACCGGCTATTCAAGGACATTAAAGACCTTAATAGCCACCTTTATTATCACGGCGATTTGTGAACTATTTTTTTTACTTGATGTGGTCGCGGATTATTTTTATCTGAATATTAATACTACCTGGTTAAGTCATAATGAGCTTGAGTTTATTGTGACCATTACACTGGGTTTCACGTTGGTAGCCATTGCCTATCAAATTGTTCAACTCAACACACAAAACAAAGCGGCTAAAAAGTCGCTAAAGGTCGCCAGTGGGGCTTTAGCTGAAGTTATTTCCAGTCAATTTCAATCCTGGCAACTATCTCCATCAGAAATTGAAGTTGGCTTTTTAATTATCAAGGGACTTAGCCTTGCAAACATTGCCGAGTTAAGAAATACCAAACAAGGCACAGTAAAAAGTCAGGCGAGCGCTATTTACCAAAAAGCAGACGTAGGCAACCGACATGAGCTAATTTCATTTTTTATTGAGGATTTACTTTCAGTTAGCTTAATCAACGGAGTTAACCATGTACCAAAGGTTTAGGTTGTTGATAACCTTTAAAAATTTCTAGACCATGTGTCTTCATAGGCCGAGACCATATTCATCTGTACAATGACGCCTCCTATCATCCTTGCTGAGATGAAAAGTCGGGATTGCAGTACATTAACAACACTGGAAGATTTGAATGGCTTTGAGAACTCGTGTTCAGATAAGGCAAAAACATTAGGGGGGCAATGATAAATACCAAAGCCCCGAATAACATTGAATGTTAGTTAGTTTCCTAGCTAGCCTCTTTGGCCTGTTGCTCGGCAACTTTGGCTCGAACTTCATCCATATCCAGTTCACGAGTAGTTGTCAGTACCTGATTTAAACTTGATTCTGGCATTACGCCTGGTTCAGACATAAGCAAAATATTATCGCGAAAGATCATGGTAGTTGGAATGGAACGAATACCCAAGCCACCCGCGAGTTCTTGCTGGGCTTCAGTATCGACTTTGGCAAAAACCACGTCGGGGTTGGAATCACTGGCCTTTTCAAAGATAGGTCCAAATGATTTACATGGTCCACACCAGTCTGCCCAAAAATCGATAATGACTATTTCATTATCTTTAAGGGTTTGCTCAAAATTTTCTATGGTTAATTCAATTGTTGACATGTTTCTAATCCTGAATGAGAGGTAATATGACATATATATTAGCAAATACTAATATTTCAAGTCAATGCCATAAAAAATAACGTTAAATTTAATGCCACTAATTAAGTGCTGGCAATCCTTTCTTTTTAACAGAAGATGCTGGGGTTTTTAACAAAGCCAAAATAGTTTTTCCTGACCAGGGATTGGTCGATGTTCCATATAGCCCAGCCTGCAACCAATCTAACTGCTGATTGAGTTCCGGTAAACCAAAATAATCTTTAATGGCGCTAATATTCTCTATCCGGTTAGATTGATTATTACCCACGGGTTCAGTACTGGCTAATTCATTCGACCAAATTAATAAACAGCTTAAAATACGCGGGCCATCATTCATTTCACAGGCAGCTTTTAGGTTTTTCCATGCTGTTGAAGATACCTGATCAGTCGCTTTATGCTCCGAGGTTATTCTTGAATTTCTATTATTCTTGGCAGTGAACCACCAGCCCAGTGCGGTTAACAACCAGAGTCCTAAGAACAGCCACTGTATCCAGTTTGTGGAATCTGGAGTCATTCGCTGTTGGGTCTGAACCGGTGAGGAAGTCCCCTGTCCTTGATCGGATAAGCCTGTCCCCTTTGGTATATCGCCAATATGAATGGTTCGTGCAGGCAAAGAGGCCCAACGCTGCACTTTCGTTTTCGTATCCCACCAGGGAATTTTCACCTCGGGTATTTCGATATCACCTGCCTGGTTAGCAATAAAGGCAAAACTTTGGCTGAGTTTCGCGGCGGGTAATCCATTAAGCTCACCAGTTATTCGTTCCGCCTGGTCGGGATAAACTGCAAATTTTTCGGTACCGGGCAGATTCAACCTGGGTAATTGTTGTTCCGACACCCCTAGAGCAACGAGTGATATCTTACGGGTTATAGGTTCTCCCGCCTTAATACTATCCGGTATCTGCCAGCTTTCTTCGATCGTTACCGATTCACTGGGTAGCCAATATCCCAGATAATTTTCCGGTATCGGGTGAACTAAAATCAGGTGGTCTTGACCTCTAGTGCTCACTGCTTTGCCGGTGCTAAAACCCTGAAAAATAGAATTATTGTTTGATGTCGCTACTTCACCTTCAAAAAAGGGGCTACCTAAACGAAACTCACCGCTGGCTTTGGGTTGAATACGATATTTTCGGATAATCACCCGGTAGCGCTTTCCGTTGACCAGCTCTGATGCTTCTTTATCTTCACCGACCTGTGCTATATCGGCATTGTCAATTTTCGGCTCAGATAAACTACCCCGCTGTAAGGCATTGGCATAATACAGCTTTACATCCAGGATAATCTGCTGCCCCAGGTAGACTTCGTCGCTGGACAGGGTGGTGGTTAAAAACAACTCTGCACCATCCCTGGATGGATGACCTTCCACCTGTCCTTCCACCACCTTCACCGAAATAGCAGATGTTTTCTCTCCACCTACGTTCAACGCCGGAATAATATATTCACCGGTTTTATCGGCCTGCAATAATGTCGTCCAGACTGTTGACTGACTCGATTCTCCATTCACTATACGAGTCTGCCGGCTAACAGAAGTGCGCCCTACTTTAAACAAGGCAAACAAGTCAGATCGATCAAATGCATCGCCTGATAATGACTGGTCTGAGGTCAGGATCAAGTTAAAGGATTCATTGACCAATACCGGATTCTTGTCAACGCGAGCAATCACTTCAGCTTGCAAAGCGCCTGCCCATAACAGAGCCATTAATAACAAAGCACTCGGTTTTAATATCTGACCTTTGGTGAAGATTACCACGTGAACAATTCCTCTGTATTCTGTCCTGATTGTTGCTTTTGTTGCTGCCGTGTTTGGTAATTCAACAACATTTTATTTCGTAATAATAAAGACGGATCATCCGTTACCTGATTAATGAGCTGGTTCATCCGCTGTTGTTCTTCTGGTGTTAGCTCTTCAAAAGGCATTTCAACCGATGAAGACTGGCTTGGCTCATCCGCGTTGACTTCTTCACCCTCTGCTGTTTCTTGCGGTTTAACCTCAGATTCTGCTTCTGAAGAGGTATCACCAGGCGGTTGCTCGCTTTCAGAGGGCGGCTGGCTATCAGTAGAGGGCTGCTGCCCTGACTGTGAGTCATCGGAGTTGTTTTGTTGTGGCTCCTGGTCCTGATCCTGATCCTGATCCTGGTTTTGATTCTGTTGAGACTGATCTTGATTGTCATTCTGGCTCTGGTTCTGCTGCTCTTCAGATTTCAGCTTTTCCAGCAAAGCTTTATTTGCCAGCGCATCTTCATGATCTGGCTGGAGTTGCAATACGTGATCATAGGCGGTAATAGCCTCATCTAACTGGCCTAATTGAGCCAGTGTATTGCCGATATTGTACTGCAGATCGGCACTATCATTGCTGCCTACCTGTGCTTGATACTGTTCCAATGCCTGTTGAAAATCTCCTGCCCTATAATGGGCGCTCGCCTGCCAGTTAGGGTCTGTAAACGCTGTTGCGGCTTCTGAATAACGACTGGATTCAAACAACTGACTCGCCTTCTGGTTTTGATTGCTAAACAATGAAATCCAGGAAAAACCATGCTGTTGGGTAGCAGAAGCCGTTTCATCTACTGCATCGGCATAAAGGGGTTTCTCTGGTTGTAACAGCACCAGAACTAAGCCAATCAATAAGCCGCCTTTACGAAAGAACCATACAAACAATGGCAAAATAACTAACACCAGATAGGGACCGAAATCTTGCCACTCATCACCTTCGCGTTGTGATTCTGACAATTTCCGTTCCGATATCAGCTCAGAAACCAGCGACTGAACATCCTGATCATCACCGGTTTGTTGGCTCAAATGGCCAGTAGTGATCACCCGCTGCATAGTTGCCAACTCAACCCCGGGTACAATAATATTGCCCTGAGTATCTTTTAACAGTTCACCTCTGGGTAAACGAATGGGAGCCCCTGCCTCGGTACCTATAAGTAGAGCCGACACAGGATAATTTGACTTTGTGATCCAGTTTTTAACCGCTGATTCATTTTTGCCATGTATGCCATCAGTAATCCAGTAGATATCACCGCGACTATGGCCAGAGTCTTTTAATAACCGGGCAGCGAGTTCCAGTGCAGCCACCGGATTTGAACCAATAGCAGGCATGATCTCCGGCGACAGTGCCGGTAACAATTGAATAATGTTATTGCGATCCGGGGTCAGCGGACTAATAACAAAGGCATCACCGGAATAGGCAACCAGGCCGACATCGCCATCCTTTATCTGGGCAAGCAGATCAATAATTTTATAACGCGCTCTGGTTAATCGGTCGGGAGCCACATCGGTCGCATACATCGACAAAGTCATGTCGGCGATAATAATGGCACCCTGATTAAGCTGATAAACCGGCAACTGCGTTTTTTGCCAGGACGGTCCTGCAAGCGCCAATGTCATTAACAGCCAAATCAACGCAGGTACAGCCAGACTTTTACTGGCGCCCTGACTGGTAACCAGCACCTGAGCTAAATGACCAGGCAATATATCTGACCATCCCTGTTGGCCTGGCCTGCGCCATAGCACCCATAAAACAGGCAGTAAACATAGTAAAAATGCCGGACGTATAAAATGAAACTCAGCCATTAACTTGCCCTCCTAATCGGCCAAGCCATTTTCATAATCGATCCGAGAAAAACCAGTGCCAAAGGCCAAAAGAATAATTCCTGTGTTGGACGTAACTCCAGACTTTGTTGAGTTACCGGCTGTAACTGATCCAGCAATTGATAGATTTGCTGCAACGATTCGGTATCCCGTGCTCTAAAATATTGACCGCCGGTTTTTGCCGCTATTTGTGTCAATAATGATTCATCGAGATCGGCTGAAGGGTTCACACGTCGGACACCAAAAATGGAATTGACCAGCATCTCATCGGCACCGACACCAATGGTATAAATGGTGATATCTCTGGCCATTGCCAGCTCGGTAGCTTCTTCGGGGGTGAGTTTGCCAGCGGTATTCTGACCATCGGTTAACAGAATTAATACCCGGTTGGACGTTTCTTTCAGGCTAAAGCGTTTTGCTGCAAGTCCAATGGCGTCACCAATGGCGGTTTTATCGCCCACCAAACCAATGACAGATTCGTTTAACATCTGGGACAGGGTGTTCTGGTCTTCGGTCATCGGGGTTTGTAAATAGGCATCGTCGCCAAACAATATGAGACCTAGCCGGTCTCCTTTTCGCCGTTCAATAAAGTCTGTTAATACCGCCTTAATCATTTGCAGCCGATTCACTGGCTGGTCTTTGAGGATCATGTCCTGTTCTTTCATACTGCCCGACAGGTCAACGGCAAACATCATTTCACGCGCTTGCGCCTTAACGCTGACAGGATCACCCAACCACTGTGGGCGCGCCGCTGCCAACAACAATAACAGCCATAAAACACTCAAAAATATCCATGATGTTAAGGATACGGACTGGCTGTTTTTATCACCCACCTGAAGCAGTGTTGGCATATACAAGGCAGAAACAGCGTGTTGCCCTTTTGGCAACCAACGTGCCACTAGCGGCAAGGGAAGCAACACAAACACCCAGGGCCAGGCAAGACTCATCATGGGCGAGCCTCCTGTTTTACCCGGGTAAATAGCGCATGCTGTATCCAGTAGTCGACAGCTATTTTTAACTTATCGGTAAAATCTGTTGGTCTATTGCGAGCATGAACCTGTGAAAACAATCCGGCACTCAGTTTTTCAAATTCAGGCCGATGCCGTGCCGTTAAGTGTTGACTCAAAAAATGTTTAAGAGGTTCGCCATATAGCCCGGCCACCTGCTCTCGCGAAAAATAATTCAAACACAATGACTTTAATATCACCATAATCTGCTGGGGAGAGTCTGCTTCTTTCAAGGCGCTCATCGCAAGACGTCTGGCCGCTTGCGACTGATACCTTCGGTAAGCCCACACCAGTAACAAAACCACCACTAATGCCAAAGCCAACAGCAGCCACCAGCCTAACGCCAAAGGCCACATACTCACCGGATCTGACAGATGAATGTCTTTCAGATCAGCTAACGGGTCCATATTGCCTCCAACTGTTTTGCTAAAGGCTCTGCGGCGGATATTTGTACGATCTGACGTGCACGAATCTGTTTCAGACGATCCTGAAGCACATTGTGTTGGCTTAGTCTTGCGCGTTTGTAGGTTAACTGACTCTTATTATCACCAATTAACACCTGTTGAGTCTGTTGGCCATTAGTCAGGTTGGCCACCAGTCTAGTGGCGCTTAGCGGCAAACTGTGTTCCAGCGGATCCGTGACCTGACAACAAACCAATTCACAGTGGCGCGCAATTTGACTCAAACTATTGAGTCCGTCTTCATCTAAACTGTAAAAATCACTAATGACATAAACCAGTGAGCCGGGTTTTGCCAACACACGTAATCGAGACAAGTTGGCAGACAGGTTGGAAAACAGGAAATCCTGTTGAATATCACGGTTTTCATCATGGCCTTCAATCAACGCATGCAGAAACGTTAGCACCGCTTTTTGACGACTCGCGGGTTTTAGTTCCACATGTTGTTGGCTATTAAAAACCAAACCGCCCAAACGGTCACCGGAACCCACCGATTGCCAGGCTAATAAAGCGGCTAGATGCCCTGCCTGCACCGACTTAAACAACAGTCTTGAGCCAAAATTCATGGTCGGGCTCATATCACAGGCAATCAGGACCGGACGCTCCAGCTCTTCCCGAAACAATTTGGTATGGGGTTTACCCGTGCGAGCGGTTACGCGCCAATCAATGGAGCGAACATCATCGCCATGCTGATACTGACGCACTTCGTCAAACTCCATACCTCGTCCCTTGCTACGAGATAAAAAGTTGCCAGCGAGATACCCCTTGGGTTTTAGAGAAAAGCTTAGATGCCGGGATTGTTCACGATAGGCCAGTAATTCAGGCATAGTCAAACGAACACCATCTGTTTGTAAGACAGCAAGTGCTTCATTTACCTGGGACTGTATCGGTTGACGCCGCCACATAATAGTTACCCGATTGCGACTAAACTGAGCAAACGTGCCAGAACCTGGTTAGCATCTAAACCGGCGGCTTCAGCGTGGTAAGACAAAATAATACGGTGTCGTAATACATTAAAATAAACCGCTTGAACATCTTCAGGGCTAACGAAGTCCCGGCCATTTAACCAGGCACGAGCGCGAGAACAACGGTCAAGCGCAATAGTAGCTCTGGGACTGGCACCATAGGCTATCCATTGCGCAATTTGAGGGTCTTTTGGCTGTCGGGTTGCCATAACCAGATCGACCACATACTGCTCAACTGAATCAGACATGTGGATATCCAGAGCCTGATTACGCGCATCGAAAATTGCCTGTTGGGTGATATTAGGAGTTGCTGCCGGGTTTTGATGACGGGCTTCCCCTCGGTTTAGCCGCAAAATCTCCATTTCAGATGCTGCGTTCGGATAGCCAATTTCAACATGCATCAAAAACCGGTCGAGCTGTGCTTCAGGCAAGGGATAGGTTCCCTCTTGCTCAATAGGATTCTGGGTTGCCATGACTAAAAACAAATCAGCTAACGGGTAAGTTTGTTTTCCTACGGTAATCTGGCGTTCGGCCATGGCTTCCAATAACGCCGACTGAACCTTGGCTGGTGCCCGATTAATCTCATCGGCCAAAATTAAATTACGAAATAAAGGGCCGTGTTGGAATACAAAACGGCCATCTTCAGGTCGGTACATATCGGTACCGGTTAGATCTGCCGGTAATAAATCCGGAGTAAACTGGATGCGATGAAAATCGGCTTCCAGACACTGAGCCAATGCATTTACCGCCCGGGTTTTCGCCAACCCCGGAGGCCCTTCAACAATGAGGTGTCCATCGGCCAACAATGCAATAAGCAAGTTATCCACCAAATCGGACTGACCTATAATCTGATGCGATAGATACAAACGAAGCTCTGAAAATAATTCAGACGTTAAGTCAGATGAAAGTTCGGAAGAAAGTTCAGAAGCCATAATTAAATCCAGTTAATTAAAAGATGATCCAAAAAAACAGTATGAATAAGCGCTAATACTGGCAACCTGGTAAAGCGATGTGAATTTTCAGGTAAATAGAAATATGGATCAAGCCGTAAAATTCAAATTAATGTAAAGCTGTTTTAAAGATTGGCCGAATCGGCAGCAATGTAGCACTGAATTGTTACATTCAATCTATTGAATCGATCATGACCCGGAACTCATATACAAATAAGCACCGGAATAATATTCGGTTTACATGCCATAGTCATACCTAATGTCCTGCACAAGATTAGGAGTTTCCCCTAAGGTAGCTACACCGAATATACGTAAATTACATATCTAAAATGCTAGGTATAAATAATATTTATACCTATAATGCCGGTAATCTGGGTAGTTATTGTGGGAGCCAACTTGGATTTAAGAGCACTAAAATACTTTGAGGCCGTCTACGAAACCAATAGCGTAAGTGCGGCGGCTAAACGATGTTTTATATCGCAACCTTCCATATCCATGGCTATTTCTCAATTGGAACAAACCCTGGACTGTAAACTGTTTATCCGACATGCCAGAGGCACGTTACCCACTCCAGAAGCTGAAAAGCTGTACCCGTTATCACGAGAGATAACCGGTAGCGCAACAGCCTTATTGAATGTATTTAAAGACAAACCGGTATCTGTACCCTTGCGTATGGGTTTAAAACGATCTCTTGGTGCCGAGCGAATGAGTCGGTTACTAAAGGAATTAGCAAATCGAATTGCCAACCTTGAACTTACACTGGTCGACCCCGATGAACCCTGTGACTGCAGAATTATCGATGCTGACCAGGTACAGATAAACGAACAGTTTGTGCCCATTTGGACAGACACATACATGTTGGCCATACCCAGCAACATGCCTCTTAGTTTGTCTGAAGAGATCGCCCTGTCGGATTTTGAAGGATTACCATTTATTCATAGAAACACCTGTCCGGTATTAAGCAAACTACAGAATCAACTCAAAAACGGCGGCTTTCGCTATCAAATGCGAGCCAATATTAGAACCATTGAGTACACCCAGGCACTGGTAAGCGCTGGAGTAGGTGCAGCACTGCTACCTGACTGGCAGGAAGTGACTTCACGCAAAGACCTGATACTGAGGCCGATAAAGGATACCAGGCTGGAACAAGTCATTGGATTGGCCTACAAAGACAATAAAGGTGATCAGGAATTAGTTCAAACCTGTATTCAGGTTTGCCATGATGTCAGCAATTTCTAAATTAAACCAACAGTTAACAGTAGAGGGTTAAGCAGATAACCCCAGCGGCAAACTGGATTGGCGTCTTCAGGTTCCATATTGAGTCATTCGCTACTATTTGACCACCATGATTAGTTCTGGTGTAGATCCACTGATTAATATGATTACAGTCGAAAATATGACCAAAGCCATAATTTATATATTGACAAATCAACAACTTAACCTAAAATACCCCGCTCTTTAGGACTATAGCTCAGTTGGTTAGAGCGCTACCTTGACATGGTAGAGGTCCCCAGTTCGAATCTGGGTAGTCCTACCAAATTTAGAT